>ENA-UEQO01001326-UEQO01001326.1-human-gut-metagenome-genome-assembly--contig:-NODE-1326-length-26005-cov-6.418775_pt1 | contig 26005 bp, 23 predicted proteins | sample MGYA00242938_ERZ507940 | MGnify/ENA primary metagenome ERZ507940 (study PRJEB26167, sample SAMN06115517) | human gut metagenome | host: Homo sapiens | place: China:Chongqing | collected 2014-12-03... | reverse complement strand
GGAGGTCTTTGCAGAACTCACAATTATTGAGCTGTTCACAAAAAGTTTACAAAACTTCCTTCGTTTTTTCTGCAAAAAAGTTCCCAGTTGGTTAGTGGGGGGAATTTTCAAATCGCTTTGCCAAAACACAAATATTTTTCCCAATTGGTTAGTGAGGGGGTTAATAAATGGCCCTTCCCGCTGGCTACCTATTGAGGGGCCCTCCCCGTGTACCTTGAAAATAAAATGACCGTCCAATCAAGATATGACCTTGCGATGATATGAGCGAGGCGACGCCGCCTGACTGGGGGGCAGGAACGATGATTAGGCAGAACGGCGAAAGAAATACAACAGAAAAGAGGTCAATACAATGCCGAGATTATCCAAGAAGGCAAAAGCTGAGTGGGCATTTTTCCTGCATCCGCAGACAGGCCGCAGAACATACAACAAGATCTGCCGTAGCTGCACCCACGAGTGCAAGCAGAGCTTCCGTGCACTGCTGCTGGAGTGTCCGAAGTATGAGAGCAAACGGGCGGTTCGGTATGCTCTGAAAAAAGCGCCGATGGACGACAAAAACAAGGAAAACGGCGCAGTAAGGAAATCATATCACCCACTTCGGGAAAGCGGTTTACAGGGCGACAAATCCAAAAAACACGCACCATTTTGATACCAAATTCAGTCGGTTCTTCCGACGAAAGGAGTTGAAAATTTAATGAGCAAAAAAGCTTACTGGTGGGAGGCGGAAGCCTTCGCCTACTACCGAGTGCCCAAGGCACTGTTCACGAATCCACGCTATAAAGAGCTGTCCGCAGAGGCAGCCCTGCTTTATGGGCTGTTGCTTGACCGCACTGGCTTGTCCGGTAGAAATGTGGCTGCGTTTTCCGATGAAAGCGGGCGCATCTTCATCTACTACACGCTGAACAAAGTTTGCACCATCTTTGGCTGTGGTCACGACAAGGCCACACGGCTATTCGTGGAGTTGGAAAAGCACGGCTTACTTATCCGCAAACGGCAGGGCAAGGGCAAGCCCAACCGCCTTTATGTGCAGAAGTTCCGCACAGATGGCTGAAAATCAACATACAACCACGCCCAAAGGCCGCATTCCAGACTGCGGCGAAATAGCAGGTAATCATATCTATTCTATTTACCTGAGCAGTAATTCTCTTACTACCCGAAAAGAGAAAAGCGCTATCCGTTCTTTTTCGGGTAGTCAAACACAGAAAGAAGGTCAAATATGAGCTATAAAAATACAGCGTCGGCAGCACCGATGCTTTTGAAAATCACCAGTCTGCATCCATTCGAGGGACATCCCTATAAGGTGCAGGATAATGCAGAAATGGACGCTCTGGTGGAGAGTATCAGGGCAAACGGAATCCTCACCCCGCTGGTCGTCCGACCGATAGCGGATACAGACGAATATGAAGTCATCAGCGGTCATCGGAGGCTACACGCTGCCCGGAAAGCAGGGCTTACGGAAATCCCGGTACTTATCCGTGCGCTGGATCGTGACAGCGCCGCCATTGCCGTGGTGGACAGCAATCTGCACCGGGAGCATATCCTTCCCTCCGAAAAGGCGTTTGCCTATAAATTGAAAATGGAAGCGCAATCCCATCAAGGTATCACTTGTGGACAAGTTGGCCACAAGTCCCGTGACGACATTTCCGATACAGACAGCGGCAGACAAGTGCAGCGCTATATTCGCCTGACCTATCTCATCCCGGAGTTCCTTGAAAAGATGGATCAAGGTGAAATTGCCCTGTCCGTCGGCGTGGAGCTGTCCTATCTCGACGATTCCAGTCAACGGGAGGTGCTGGAACAGTGCGCCATCAACGACTGCACTCCGTCCTACTCGCAGGCGTGGCGGATGCACAAGGCCGACCGTGAAGGGCTGCTGACCAAGGATGTGATCCAGTTCCTTATGAGCGAGGAAAAGGCCAACCAGAGGGAGACAGTGAAAGTCCCCGCATCCCGCCTACGGGAGGTTCTTCCCAAAGGCTTGGATGCCGGAAAGACAGAAGATTTCATTATCAAAGCCTGTGAATATTATCGCAAATACCTCACCCGTCAGCGCAGTCGGGACGAAAGATAAGGAGGACAGTATGGATAAATTTTTTGTAGGCTTCGGCTTGCCGGAGCGGGAGTATGTCATCAATGGGGTTCGGTATTTTGTCGAGAACCGCTACGAACCGATCAACTTCAAGGACATGAGCCAGAACACAAAGATGGACAGCAGGCTCGAAAAATATCTTGTCAGCGACTTCGCAGATTTGCCGCCTGTGCAGACGGGTGATAAAATTGACACAGAATATGTGTGTACGGCTGCCGGGAAGGAGGAACAAAATGCAGCCGAAAACTAAGAAAGAACCAATCGGGATCACAGCGCTTTACTGCCGCCTATCCCGTGACGACGGAATGGACGGCGACAGCAATTCCGTCGCCAATCAGAAGCGCCTGCTCTCTCAGAAAGCAAAGGAGATGGGTCTGTCCAATACCAAATACTATGTGGACGACGGGTATACGGGAACGAATTTCAGCCGTCCCGGATTCCAGCAAATGCTCAGTGACATTGAAATGGGCTTTGTGACCGCTGTGATGGTGAAAGACCTGTCCCGCCTCGGCCGTGACTATGTTTCCGTTGGAAACTACACGGACAGCTATTTTCCTGACCACGGCGTCCGCTTTATTGCCGTGAATGACTCCATCGACAGCGAGGAGGGCGAAAGCGAGATCGCCCCCTTCAAAAATATTCTCAATGAGATGTATGCACGGGACATTTCCAAAAAAATCCGCTCATCCCACCGTCTGCGTGGCAATATGGGTGAGCCGTTATCCCAGCCGCCTTACGGGTATCAAAAGAGCCCTGAAAACAAAAAGAAGTGGATCATCGACCCGGAAGCGGCGGAGATCGTCAAAAGCATTTTCAAGATGTGCCTCGACGGGAAAGGCAATGAAACCATTGCCCGCATTTTACAGGAACAGAAGGTGCTTGTCCCAATGGCCTATTGGCAGAGCAAAGGCCTTCCGAGAGGCGGCAAAAAGACACAGCCCAATCCGTACAGATGGTGCAAGACCACGGTACAGAAGATTCTCTCTCAGCAGGAATACTGCGGCGATGTCATCAATTTCAAGACCTATTCCAAGTCTTTCAAGAACAAACGGCGGTATGACAACGCCCCGGAAAACTGGATGATCTTCAAGGATATTCACGAGCCGATCATTGCCAGAGAGGACTTTGAGAAGGTGCGGGCTCGCATTGCCAAGACAAAACGCCGTGCGCCGAAGCCCCATAACGGGCAGAAAAGTATCTTTGCTGATCTGCTGTTCTGCGGCGACTGCCACACGAAGCTGCGTTACCACACCAACACCGTCAACAAGGACATTCACTATTTTGTGTGCGCCAACAACAAGGTGGACTACCGGGGAAGCTGCCCCGGACGGCACTATGTGCGGGCGGATGCCATTGAGCAGGTGGTGATGCTGGAGCTGCGGAGAATGGCAGAGTATCTGAGCGACGACGAAGATGCCTTTGCGGAATTGTTGGCCAGAAAGACCGACAAGGAGCTTTTGAAGGAGCAGAAGCGCTGTGAGAAGGAACTGCAAAAGGCAATGGCCCGGAACGAAACCGTTTCCCAGCTCTATGAAAAGCTCTATGAGGACAACGCCACTGGAAAGGTCGGCGATGAGTGGTTTATGCAGCTGTCTCATAAGTATGAGGTGGAGCGAATGGAGCTGAAAAGTAAGATCACCGCCCTTCGCAAGAAGCTGTCCGAATCCGGAAAGCAGCAACAGCAGCGGGAGAGCTTCATCCTCGCTGTGCGGCGATTTATGCAGATGGATTACCTGACAGCGCCGCTGCTGCGAGAGCTGATCGACCACATTGATGTGTTTGAAACGGAGGGGATCGGCAAGAATCGTACCCAGCGGATCGTGATCTACTACCGCTTTGTTGGCTATGTGGAGATCCCGGCAGTGCCGAGGCATCCGCATTACAAAGCGGATACCCGCCAAGGAGTCGCTGTCGAATACCTCACAGAGCCGAAAACAGCATAACGAAAAGGAGCAGGCGAAAACCTGCTCCCTGCATCAAACCGTATCTGAATAGAAAAATCGAGTGGTCATAAGTGAAATCCCTTATGACCACTCGATATGGTGCCGCTGGCGGGACTTGAACCCGCACACCGTTTCCGGCCAGGGATTTTAAGTCCCTTGTGTCTGCCGATTCCACCACAGCGGCTTATGAAGTAGTATAGAATATCATACCGGATTTTGTCAGAAGTGTCAAGAGGTCGTGCGGAAGAAACGCACACTTCTAAACAGGTCTTATGCGCCTTCACTATGTGTAATTCATCATTGACAAACCTGTGCACTTCTCCGGCGAATACACCTTGTTTTTCTTGACAAATGTACTGCGTTTTCTTATAATAGAACGGTGTTCCGTAAAGAATCCGTCCACGCGGCGATGCCGCCATGGCATTGTTGCCGGTCGGTATCATTGGCGAACGCGCAAATTTATATTATCGGGGTGTGGCGCAGTTGGTAGCGCGGGTGGTTTGGGACCATCAGGCCGCAGGTTCGAACCCTGTCACTCCGACCAAATATGCAAAGCCGAGCGAAATACCGGTCATCGACTGGTATTTCGCTCGGCTTTTTGTATCACATTTCTCCGCTTTCAATACAATGTCCACCAGTAGTCAAATAGGCGGCGATAGAAATTTCCTTTCACCGGAGCGTTTTGGCAGCGGCGGATTCGGCGACCGGTTTCTCGTTTGATCCATTTTTGACGGTGGCTGTTTTGAGGATACCGGATATACTGACCAGTATGCAGCAGTGACCGGCCATCAAAGCCCTCCTCTATATATCCGCGGTGTGGTGCATAACCGCCGCGGTTTATAATTTGCAGCAGCCGGTCGTTTTTTTGAATCTCTCGAACTCGACGCAGTCTGCGGCGGTCTTTGTTTGCCCAATGCGCCTTGGAAGGCTCATTCATCAGAGGCACGGCGATCCTCCTGCTTCCTACGCTTTCTATCGTAGGTTTTCTTGCTCCGCACAACTCTTGTGACCGGAGAAAGCCCATTCCAAGAACCGCGCTTTGAGGCATAGTATTTACGCTGTTCACTTTTGCTTCGTTTGGCAATCGGTGTCAGGTTCACGTTGACGTGTCTCCTTTCTTTTGCTCCATATCATCCATAAACGCATATCCTTTTGGTTAAATCAAATTCCTACCTTGCTGAACAAGCAGCGGATCGGCAGGGTAGGAGAGGGGCTCAAAAATAGGAAGTAAGCATAGCACAGGGAAAACTTCTGAATGTTCCCGTATAGCTGTGCGTTCAAATTGTCCTCCTTTTCAAAAATAAGTATTGCTTTTTTATGGGAGCTGTGGTAACATAAAATGTTACTTTTACTTTCAAAGGAGGCAATCCCATGATCGCAAAAACATACCCTGTGATCGACCTCGTTGCAACAGGAAGCAACATTCGGCGCTTGCGCATGGAGCGCGGCTTGACGGTTCGGGATCTGCAAAGCTACTTCGGCTTTGAGGAGCCTCGGGCCATCTACAAGTGGCAGAAGGGTGAAAGCCTGCCCACGGTAGATAATTTGTACGCACTGGGAGCTCTGTTTGAGGTTCCGATGGATCAAATCCTGATTCCCACTGCGGTAAAATTCCATATCGCTGGTGAGCAGCAGGCTGAGTCCTGCTGCTCAAGTCATTTTATGACCGGCTATTTTGGATGCGGCAAGCGTTCGATGCAGCTTCAACCATTTGTTTTACTTGCACGGAGGGCGGCGTGACGAATCGCGTCGTCGTTCATGCGTGCAGAAAATCGCATCGATTTTCCGTTTTATCATTATCGAAAATGGCTTGCATGCCTTACTATGGAGATGTCAGCTTGGGAGCAAGAATAAGAGAAATGACGCAGAAACGATTTGACGAAAGAGCGTTTGGTGTGGGTGGAATCGTCGGACGTCTGTCTTTCCTATCTTGATGGCTCAAAGGATGAGCCCAAACCAGTTGCTTTTGGGGAATGTGCAGCGTTATCGTTCATCTGCACCTGAACCGGTATCCGCATTCTCGTATCTTGCCGCATCAAAAATAGCCGGTCGGGCCGGGGCGTTACGCCCCGGCTTTTTCCGTGTATGCTTCGAATGCCTCGGCAAAGCTGGAATTCACATCAAATGGCGGGTTGTATTCCACCTTAGAGGTTACCAGGCAGAGATCGATTTTGGCGGACATTTCATCCGCTTGCCGGTTGAGTTTTCCGAGGGCGGTGCGGATGACCTTTCGGTCGTAGTTGATGGTGGTCACATGTCTTACATCGCAGCAGTAGGAAATCTGATTTCCCTCGGCGTTGAAGCGATAGCCGATGCCACCGTTGCGAATGATTTTTTCGGAGCCGCGCAGATCGTTCATGCGCTTGAAGATATTGGCAACGCGTTGGCGCGCAGCGTTGAGGCTCACCTCGCTGTCCATGTCGATGTCCAGCTCGTCCTTCGCGTGGCGAATGGCGGAGAACAACTTTTCCTTCTCGTCGAGCAGATACAGGAGGAAACGGGCGATGTCCGTGATGTGTTCGTAATACTCCGTTTCCGGTACGGACAGAATGGTTTCGTCCTCCGCCTCGGCCGTGACCTTGTGGCGCAGGTAGGTGTCCTCGACCTTTATAACATTACAATCATAGTCAAGAACGCTCTGTGCCTCCTCCATAAAGGATTGGAGTTTGTTCTGATAACGGAAAGCTTCTTTCAGATTCATGGTACCTTCACCTCAGTTTTCAAAATCATTTTCTGGTGTCATTATAACGCACTGTATCCGGGATGTCATGGAACTCCTGGTTCACCCCGGCTTCTCTTTAGGTGCGATTCATTAAAAAAGCACTTAGCATAACGCTAAGTGCTTTTTTAGGACTGCGGAGGACGTATTTGGCGGGGCGACCTTAACGGTCGTTCTGCAGCTTTTTATTTATCATTTATGGATTTATTTGTTTTGTGAATTCAATTTTTCCCTTCGGTGCTGTAAACGGTACAAGTTCCGTCCGGCTTTACAGCTATGAGTTTGTTTTTATCTCCGTTTACCGTCCATAATATGTCATTGGAACCGATATTATTTTGTCTGGTAGGCACGTCAATTATATAGGGCTTTGCTTTGCCGATACACGTTTCTTTTATCTCACCGTTGCCGTTGCTGTCCGAAAGCATGTAATCCTTTCCGTTAACGCAAAGCTCGCCTTCCCTTATAAGAACTACCGTTCCGCCGTTGCCCAGCTTTACCAAAAGGACGTTCTTGCTTTCTTTTACCGTGTAAAGCTCAGCTGATATAGTATCGTCAGCGGTTTTATATGTTCCCTCAAAATCGTGTGCGTCGCCTAAAAGTTTATCAGCCGTGTATGTTTCTTCTATGACATAATCGGTAAAATCCTGTATATATTCTTTACTGTCAATCATGACCAGCCCCAACATATCTCCGTTTATATAGGCATGCTTTGTTTCGTCCGTGTTAAATGCGCTGTCGGCGTTTTGAGTCATGTTTTGATTGCTTTGGGATAAACCGTTTTGTGGAGTGGAAGCAGCATCCTTTCCGCCTGCGCCGTGAATCGCAACACCCGCCATAATTGCCGCACACAAACAGCAAATAGGCACCGCTGCTTTTATACACATTTCCTTTTTTCGCTTTTTGGCTGTTTCATATTCGTGTATGCGGCTGAGCACACTCTGTGCCATTTCATTATAATTTTTCATCCATAAAGCCCTCCTTTTCAAGTGCCAGTTTCAATGATTTTCGGGCGCGGTATACAAGTGTTTCTATGCTGTGAACGCTTTTTTTCATAACCAATGCGGTCTCTTTAGCGGATAACTCTTCAAAATACATAAGCCAAAGAACTTGACGGTATTCGGGCTTAAGATTGCTTAAAGCTCTGTAAAGGGTTATTTTTCGTTCCTCGCGGAGATAAGACTCTTCAAGACTTTCTTCGTCTGCGGCCATGCTCAAATATTCTGCGTCAGACACTTCGCAGACTGTCCTGTTACGCCTTACATGATCGATGGCTATGTTTCGCCCTATTGTATAAAGCCATGTTTTGAACGAACCTTTGCCCTTGTCGCGCGGTTTTTTAGTGCCCAGCAATACAAAAGTGTCCTCTGCCAGATCTTCTGCCGTATGTATATTGCCGACAATGCTGTTTAGGTAAAAAATAAGCCCGTCCTTATATTCTCTTATGATTTCTACCAATCCGCCTTCATCTCCGTCGTCGCGAAAACGGCGATAGTTGCGGCTTCCACTGTCCATATATCCGCCCTCCTGAAAAGCTTTTCACTTATTACACGAAAAAAGCAGCAAAAAACTCACAGTAAATTAAATAAATATTTTTTAACTGTCGGATGCAAAAAAGCAAAAAAATAACAGCCGACAAAGTCGACTGTTATTTTATGGTTGCGGAGGATAGATTCGAACTACCGACCTTCGGGTTATGAGCCCGACGAGCTACCCCTGCTCCACTCCGCGATATTCACAAACCGCTCTTAACGGTTCTTGTATATATTAGCACAGCGCTCGGCGTTTGTCAATAGCTTTCCCGATGATTTCCGGAAAAAGCTCTGAAAACCGTGCGACCGTTTTCGCCCTTGTTCGATGCGGGGCAGGGGAGTGCACAACACAAAACCCCCGCCGCAAAACCGATGCCTGTTCTGCAGCGGGGGCTTGTAGTGAGATTAAGCTGTCAGCGTAATTTTGCCTGCGGCGGTTTCCAAAATCATCAGCGCATCGATGACGGTCACGCCCGGCTGACCATCCACATCGGCGCACGTCTGCTGCGCAGCGCTCAGCGTGATGGAACCGGTGGCGGCTTTCAGCGCTAACAGCGCGTCCGCAGCCTGCACTGTGCCGCTGCCGTCCACATCGCCTGCGATCATCGCGCTGGAGGGAGTCATGGTCAGCGCCGCGCTGAACCATGCGGATTCTCCATCCTCGTCAATGCTCACCTGATCGGGATCGCTAAAGGAGATCAACTGGCCATTGATTTTGAGCTTGGTCTTTTCCGGATCAAACTGGTATCGGTTCCGATAGCCGTTCGCGGACAGCCCAAAGCACACACGATAGGTGTATGTTTTACCCGCTTCAAAAGCGGTCAGCGGCTTGCCCCAGCTGCCCTCCTCGTCGCCGTAACGACTATTCCAATAGTCGGAGGAGGTCCAACCGCTGCCGTCGGTTTCCCAGCCCTCATGGTCGATACTATACGGCGCATCGTCGGCGACAACGCCGGTAAACAGCGGCGCATCTCCCACATGGAAGCTGGTGGTCACATTGTTGATCTCGATAATATCGATCGTCTTGACCGGGATAGGCTCCTCCGGAACAAAGGAATAAAGCACATCGGCAAAGCAGGTGGTGCCGTTATTGCCGACTATCAGCATGGCGTATTTGGGCTGCTGCCCGTTCAACTCCATTTTCACATCGTTCGGGAACACATAGCCGTATTTGGTTTCCAAAAACAGCGAGTACATATATGTTTTGCCCGCCTGGAAGGTGGTGATCCGCGGCGTGTTCGGGCGATACTGGGATTCGTCTGAATACCAGAAAGCCACCGGCTCCAGCGTGCCGTCCGCCTGTTTCTCCATTTCTTCCCAGCGCTCGTATACGATTGTGTATTTGAAGTCATCGCCCCAAGCGGTCGCTTTGGGAGTTTCCCCTGCCAGATAATACAGGGAGGCGCTGTGGATGTCAATCGTGTTGACGGCGGACTGATCCTCGCCCAACCACAGGGCTGCGCTGTAATTTGACCAGTCGCTGCATCGACCGGTGCGATGATAATCCTTCATCTCAACATTTTGCACGCGGCAATAATACCCGCCGGTTTTCAGTTCTTCGGGCAGATCGTCGTTGAAATAGCTATCCAGCGAAAACCGCACCGGATCGGTCGCGTTGAGATACGCCTCGTTGGTACCGCCAATAGAATAACGCGGGCTATCTTCGCTCACCCGATACAACTCGAAATTGTAGTAAATGTCGTAGCTGGCATCATCGTCACCGGAGGGGACGAATGTATCCCTGTGGCTGTTCCATTCGACGTAGAGCTTGCCGTTTTCCTCCACGATCTTTACATCGGTGGGAACCGGGAGATTGGTTGCCTGTCCCGCCACAACGTTCAGCGTGTTGCTGTCGTTCGACCAGTCACTGACTGTATCGGTTTTGGTGCCGTACAGCATGTCGATGTTCTGCACACGGGCGTAGTATTGGTCGGTGCTCTGGTCTTTGAAAATGTCGCTGAGATCCAGTTGCTCGGTATAATCCCACCGGCTGTTATACAGCGTGGGCTGCGTTTGATACACGCAGGTGTTGTCGCTTTTTCGATACAGCTCCATCACATAACCGGCGGCATAACCGTCGTCCGGATCGCCGACACGAACAGCCTCGTCCTGGTGCGTAGTCCACTGGACGAAGAAGCTGGTGCCCTCCTGCGTCAGCCACACATCGGTCGGCGCCGGCATAGACATCGCCATGGCATCCGCGAGCGCGGTCAGCGGCGACAAAGCCGCGGCCAGACAGACCGTGAGCAGCCCGGCTAGCAAACGCCGGGTGGGCGAAATACGGTTGTGTTTTCTCATATTCCTAACCTCCTGTTGGATTCTTGTGTGCCGCGGCACAGCCGGGCATACCCCTTCATCCAAAGTGTAGCGGGTGTCGCCCAAAAGAGCAATACGAATTTCCAAACTGGCAGTTGTCAATTTGGAAATTGCCAGCGTGACAGCGGCGGGGGGAGGACTTGCAACCGATAGGCAAACTTGGTATACTGATGACAGACATGAAAAGGAAGGTGCAAGCATGGTTTCTTTTGAATATTACACCCCCACCCGCGTGGTGTTTGGTGCGGGTGCAGAAAAACAGGTAGGCGCGCTTTTGCAGCAGCAGGGTGCGCACAAGGTGCTGATCCATTACGGCGGCGGCAGCGCGGTGCGATCCGGATTGATCGACCGTATCAAGGCGTCGCTGACCGAGCAGGGGATCGGGTTTGTGGAGCTGGGCGGCGTGGCGCCCAACCCGCGCCTGTCGCTGGTGTATGAGGGGATTGCCCTTTGCCGGCGGGAGCAGGTGGACTTTCTGCTCGCGGTGGGCGGCGGCAGCGTGATCGATTCCGCCAAAGCGATCGGCTATGGGCTGGTGAACGACGGCGATGTCTGGGATTTTTACGACCGCAAGCGGGTCGCCACCGCCTGTGCGCCGATCGGCGTGGTGCTGACCATCGCCGCCGCGGGCAGCGAGATGAGCAACAGCTCGGTCATCACCAAGGAAGATGGCGGCATCAAGCGCGGTTACAGCAACGATCTGGCGCGTGCCAAATTTGCCGTGATGGATCCGGAGTTGACGCTGACCCTGCCGGATTATCAGACCGCCTGCGGCTGTGTGGATATTTTGATGCACACGATGGAGCGGTATTTCGTGTCCGGCAACCGGATGCAGCTGACCGACGGCATTGCCGAGGCGCTGATGCGCACGGTTATCCGCAACGCGCGTATTTTGCGGGATGACCCGCAAAACGGCGATGCCCGCGCCGAGATCATGTGGGCGGGTAGCCTGTCGCACAACGGGCTGACCGGCTGCGGCAACAACGGCAACGATTTCGCCACTCATAAGTTGGAGCATGAGCTGAGCGGTATGTTCGATGTGGCGCACGGCGCGGGCTTGGCGGCGCTTTGGGGCAGCTGGGCGCGGTATGTCTACCGTGAGGCGATGCCGCGGTTCGAGCGCTTTGCGGTGCAGGTGATGGGGGTGACCCCCGCCGCTGATGCCGCCGAAACGGCGCTACGCGGCATTGAGGCGATGGAAGAGCTGTATCGCTTTTTGCGTATGCCCACCTCGATGAGTGAGCTGGGGCTGCATCCCACCGACGAGCAGCTGCGTCTGCTGGCGCAAAAATGCAGCGTGGCGTGCGGTGGCGTGACCGGTTCCGCCAAGCGGCTGCGCGAAGAGGATATGCTGGCAATTTACAAGATGGCACGATAAAGATAGGCATGACAAAAGCCCCGGCGAACCTTATGGTTCGCCGGGGCTTGCTGCGCTTTTATGCGATCATACTTCCCAGTCTACCGATACGCTGGCGGAACGGACGGCGTGCATGTGCGCCTTGACCACGCCCACATGGTAGGGGTGCTGCTGATACGCGTTCAGCGCGGCGCGGTCGTCCAGCAACACCTGCAAGATCAGATCATACGAGCGGTCGGAATGCAAAAAATCCACACCCACTTCAATTTGGCGGATCTGTTCCACCTTGCCGTCCATCGACAGCAGCACTTCGCGGGCTTTTTCACAATTTTCCGGGGTGGGGTCGGTCAGCTTGAAGCAGACAACGTGTTTGATCATGGGAAGCAACTCCTTTTTTACTTACAGCATGTGCACAAGATTTACCGCCAGCGTGCCGAATTGGTACACCATAAAGGCAACCACCCACGCCACAACGGTTTGGAAGGTGACCGTGCCGATCGCCCATTTCCACGAGTTCATCTCGCGGCGGATCGCGGAAAATGCTGCCACACACGGCATATACAGCAGCACGAACACCAAAAAAGACAGTGCCGCCACCGGCGAAAAGATGCCCTGCAAGATCTGGGACATGGCGGCATCGGTTGCCGGGTGGTACAAAATGGTCAGTGTGCCGACCACCGTTTCCTTGGCGAGCAAGCCGGTCAGCAGCGCCACCGCCGCCTGCCATACGCCAAAGCCGAGCGGGCGGAACACCGGTGCGATGGCCTTGCCGATGGAGGACAAAATGCTGCGATCCACTTCGCTTTCGGACAGCAAATGGAAGCTGCTGTCAAACGAACGCAAAAACCAGATGGCGACCGAGGCGGCAAACAGAATGGTGCCCGCACGGATAACAAAATCCTTGATACGGTCGTACATATGCATCCACAGCGTTTTCAGGGTGGGCAGCCGATAGGGCGGCAGCTCCATCACAAAGGGAGCGTGACCACCTTTCAGCACCGTCTTTTTCAAAATCATAGCACAAATGATCGCGACAATCAACCCGGTGGCATACAGCCCAAACACCACCAGCCCGCGGTGACGCGGGAAAAACGCGGCGATAAACAGCGCATACACCGGCATTTTGGCGGAGCAGGACATAAACGGTGTCAGCATAATGGTCATGCGGCGATCGCGCTCGTTCTCCAAGGTGCGCGCCGCCATCACGCCCGGCACCGAACAGCCGAAGCCCATCAGCATCGGCACAAACGACCGCCCGGACAGACCGGTTTTGTGCAACAGCTTATCCATGATGAACGCAGCGCGCGCCATATAGCCGCTGTCCTCCAAAATGGACAGGAACAGGAACAGCAGCAAAATCTGCGGGAAAAAGGACACGATCGACCCCACCCCCGCGATCACCCCGTCGCAAATTAAGCTGACGATCCAATCCTGCGCTCCCAGCCCGGTCAGCGACTGTGCCACCCACGGCGAAAAATGATGCGAGATCAAATCGTCCAGTCCGTTGGTCATCCAACTGCCCAGCGGACCAAAGGTGATGAAAAACACCAGCAGCATAATGCCCGCAAACAGCGGCAGCGCCAGATATTTGTTGGTGGCGATCGCGTCCACCTTGTCCGATAGCGTCAGCTCGCCCGGCTTTTTCAGATGGGTCACACATTGCTGGCAAACGCGGCAGATGAATTTGTATTTTTGGTCGGCGATGATCATATCCCGATCGCCGTAAACCGCTTCCAGCCCGCGAATGATCTCGTCGATCAGATGGGCTTCGCCGTCCGACAGCTCCAACGCCTCCAGCGTGGGGGTGTCATCGTCGATGATCTTGACCGCCGACCACCGCAGCGCCATCTTCTTTTTCATACAGATGGGTTCGATGATCTCTTCGATACGCAAAATGGCTTGCAGCACATCCGGCGCGTAGATCTCGTCGATCACATGGGTGGATAAATATTCCTTGCCGTGGTGATCGCGCCGATCGTGCAGTTGGTGCTCAATATAAGCATTCCCGCCGTACAGCTTGTGGATGCGGGCGGCGAGCCGTTCTTCATCAAACGGCGACAGGGTGGTTTCCTGGTGCTCCACCCCTTCGTGATAGGTGCGGTCGATCAGCTCGCGCACGCCTTTGCCGCGGCTGGCAGAAATCGGTACGATCGGCATCCCCAGCAGATGCTCCATCTTTTGCACATCAATTTCGAGCCCGCGGCTTTTCAGCATATCCATCATGTTCAGCGCCACGATCAGCGGTCGCCCCAGCTCGGCGAGCTGTAGCGTCAGATACAGGTTGCGCTCCAGATTGGTCGCGTCCACAATATCCAAAATAACATCCGGCGCTTCTTCCATCACAAAGTTGCGGGTGACCATTTCTTCGGCGGAGTAGGGGGACAGCGAATAGATGCCCGGCAGATCCACCACCGTGATATCGTCGCCGTGGCTTTTCAGCTTGCCGCCCTTTTTCTCGACTGTTACCCCCGGCCAGTTGCCGACATATTGGTTGGAACCGGTCAACTCGTTAAACAGCGTTGTTTTACCGCAGTTGGGGTTGCCGGCGAGTGCGTATGTATGGCTCACGAATGGTCAACTCTCCTTTTCCTTTGGTGGCACCACCAGAATCTCTTTGGCTTCCGATCGGCGAATACTCAGCTCATATCCGCGCACATTGATCTCCAGCGGATCGCCCATCGGCGCTGCCTTGCGCATGATGACGACCGCCCCCGGCGTGATACCCATATCAATGATGCGGCGGCGCAGCGCTCCCGCGCAGCCCAGTCCCGCGACCACGGCGGTTTCTCCTATCTTCATATCGTTTACGGTTTTGTCGGACATAAACCCGTTCCTTTCTCTCGACCTTGCAAAGTTAGCCAAGCCTTAATTAGTTACACCTTACTATAATACGAAGCCCCGCCTTTTGCAACCGTTTTGTCGAAATATTCCGCCGGTTCGGGGGGAATAGTAAACCCAAAAGGGGGAGCGGGGAATGAAAAAATCGTATGTGCAGCTTTGCCTGCGCCACAACTGGGGACAGGCGGTGCTGGCGGAGGGGAGCGTGCTGTGTGTGCAGGCGGCGTTGCGGCTGCTGGAAATGGCGACACTCGCCGTGCTCGGCACCCCGACGGGGGTGGCGTGGTATCCCGATCCGCTGGGGCGCGATGCCTTGATCCAGGGGGTGGTGCTGCTGGCGGCGGCCGGGCTGGATCTGTTGGTGCTGTCGCCGTTTAAGCTGAGCCGTGAGGCGCTGTATTGGCAGCTCGGCGCCGCGTGGCGCCCGCAGCCCCCCGGCAGTTGGCGGCGGTATTGGGGCGCCGGGCGGTATGGTCAGGCGCTCGCGTGGCGGCTGCACCGGTGGGCGCGTTTCGCGTGGGTTCTCTTTTGGTGCTGGCTGCCGGCGCTTGTACTATTGTGGACCGGCGAGCGGCTGCGGCTGGACAGCCTGCGCCATGGAGCGGCAGATCTCACCGGTGCGGCTTTTTTGCTGCTCGGGGTGGCGGCACTGGCGGTGGGCGCGGCGGCAGCCGCGCTGTGGATGTTGCGGGTGCGCCCCGCCGCATGCCTGGTGGCACAGGGGGTGCCGGTCGGTCGGGCGTTTCGCCTGTCGCCGCCGCTGATGAAAGGGCATATCGCCTCGTTTGTTCATCTATATGCCCGCTACGCGTGGAAATTGCTGAGCTGTGTGCTGGTGTTTCCGGCGCTGTATGTGCTGCCGCTGCTGCATACTGAGCAGGCGTGCCGTTTGCGAAAATGGGTAAAAATGCCGCCGACTATTGAAAAAACGACCATCCTGTGGTAAAGTAAAGCTACTAAGCAGGAGGGGCGGCGATAGGAATGAAAACACCATCCAAGGATAAACCGACCCGGCGGCATTGGCCGGCGGCATTGCATAAAGGAATCGTGTGGTTTGGCGTTTTGGCGGCCGCCATTCTGTTCTATTTTGCGCTGCTGCGGTTTGATGTGATCGTCGGGGTGATCTCGACCGCCATCAACGCGATCAAGCCGGTGATTTATGGCCTTGTGATCGCGTATCTGCTGAATCCGGTGATGCTGTTTTGCCAGCGCTATCTGGATCCGTTTTTCAAAAAGCGCTGTTCATCCGAGCAAAAGGCGTTGGGCATCTCCAAAGCGCTCAGTATCACCTTGGCCATGCTGGTGGGTATCAGCTTTTTGGTGATTTTGTGCTTGCTCATTATTCCGCAGATCAGCCAGAGCATCTTAAAACTCATCGACGATATGCCGGGCTATCTGGATAACTTTATGACATGGGTGAACGGCGTGCTGAACTCGCCGGAGGACTGGGCGAAAACGCTGAATTCGCTGCTCAAGGATGCGGTGCAGCATTTGGAGCAATGGATGAAAACCAGCTTGCTGGGCTACGCCACCGATATGCTATCCTACGTCACCTCCGGCATCATCAGCGTGGTCAATGTGGTGTTCAACCTGTTTGTCGGTCTGGTGGTGGCGGTGTACACCCTCAACGAGAAAAAGACCTTTGCGGGACAAAGCAAGAAAATGCTGTATGCACTGTTCAAACCCGCCCGCGCCAACCAGATCATCGATACCGTGCGCCATGGTCACAAGATTTTCGGCGGCTTTATCTACGGCAAAATTCTGGATTCCATCATCGTGGGCGTGGTATCCTTCATCGTGCTGTCCATCATGAATATGCCCTATACGCTGCTGGTCAGTGTGATCGTAGGGGTGACCAACATCATCCCGTTCTTCGGTCCCTTTATCGGGGCGATCCCCAGCGCGCTGCTGATTTTGCTCGCCAGCCCGATCAAGGGGTTGTACTTCATCATCTTCATCATCGTGCTGCAGCAGCTGGACGGCAACATCATCAACCCCAAGATCGTGGGCAACACCACCGGCATCTCCGCTTTTTGGGTCACCTTCTCGCTGCTGCTGTTTGGCGGACTGTTCGGGGTGATCGGTATGATCATCGGCGTGCCCGCCTTCGCGGTCATCTACTATCTGGTGCAAACCTGGCTGAAAGGGCGGATGCAAAAGCGGCATTTGCCCCAACAGTCGGAGCTGTATGTGGATGCCGCCCATATGGACACCGAAACCGGCGAGCTGGTATACGAAACGCCGCCGGAGCCGGAAGCGCCGGTCGAGTCCAAATAAACCGCTGCAACCAAAAACCGCCCCGCCTTGCCAAACGACAAAGCGGAGCGGTTTTTCTATGCAGTTATCCGTGAACCGGCAGTCCGGCGCGGGCAAAAATCTCTCGCGCCATGTCCACCTGCTCGAATGTAGGCGGCTGCACATCGCTCAGCCGATAGGGCAGCTGCAGCTGTTCCCATTTGAACTCGCCCATTTTGTGAAACGGCAGCAGCTCCACCTGCTCAATGCAGGTGTACGGCGCCAAAAACGCCGCCAGCTGTTCCAGCCGCTCGCGCTCCAGCGTGTATCCCGGCAGCAGCACATGCCGGATCCACACCGGCTTGTGCAGTTCCTCTCGCAGCGCCAGTGTGCGCAGCGCGCCGGCGTTGTCCTGCCCGGTGATCTCGCGACATAGCGCGGGATCCAGCGCTTTGATATCCAGCAGCAGCAGATCCGCTTCGCGCAGCGCCGGCAAAGCGGGGGAGAAGGGAAAATATCCGCAGGTGTCAATCGCGCAGTGGATGCCCTGTTCGTGCAGCGCGGCGATGGCGGCACTGATAAAATCCGGCTGCAGCAGCGGCTCGCCGCCCGAAAAGGTGACACCGCCGGTGCGGATGAAGTGGCGATAGGACAGCACATCCTGCACAAATTCCTCCACCGACATCATAAACGAATAGTGGGCACCGTTCCATGTATCGGGGTTGTGACAAAACAGACAGCGCAGATGGCACCCCTGCATAAACGCCACATAGCGTATGCCGGGACCGTCCACGGTGCCAAAGGTTTCTTTGGAATGAAAATGTCCGCGTATAGCCATGTCAGACATATGGCTGACTCCTTTCCGCCGGAATGAAAAAACCCGTCCTCCACCGTCGGAGGGCGGGCTTTTGGCAGTGATTAGAAGCGGGTGTGGAAGGTGCGGTTGATGATATCCATCTGCTGCTCGCGGGTCAACTTGACAAAGTTGACCGCATAGCCGGATACCCGCACCGTCAGCTGCGGATACAGCTCCGGATGATCCATCGCGTCCAGCAGTACTTCGCGGTTGAGCACGTTCACGTTGATGTGGTGACCGGTTTCGTCAAAATAGCCGTCCAGCAGGTGCGCCAGATTTTCCACCTTTTCGTCTTTGGTTTTGCCCAGCGCGTCCGGAACGATGGAGAAGGTATAGGAAATACCATCCTCCGCCGCGTCATACGACAGCTTGGCGACCGATTTCATCGATGCCACGCAGCCGCTGGTGTCGCGTTTGTGCATCGGGTTGGCACCCGGCGCAAACGGTTCGCCCGCCCGGCGACCATCGGGGGTGTTGCCGGTCTTTTTGCCGTACACCACATTGGAGGTGATGGTCAAAATCGACAGGGTGGGTTTGGAGTGGCGATAGGTGTGGTGGGTGGACAGCTTCTCCATAAAGCGCTCCACCACCTGGCAGGCGATCTCGTCCACGCGGGGATCGTTGTTGCCGAACGCCGGATAGTCGCCTTCGATCTCGTAATCGACCACCAGACCGCTGTCGTCGCGGATGGGCTTCACCTTGGCGTATTTGATAGCAGACAGGCTGTCCACCACCACGCTGAAGCCCGCGATGCCGCAAGCCGAGGTGCGCACAATGTCCTCATCGTGCAGCGCCATCTCCAGCTTTTCATACGCATATTTGTCGTGCATATAGTGGATGATGTTCAGCGTGTTGATATACAAGCCGGCGAGCCAGTCGCACATCTTGTCGTAGTTCTTGTACACCTTGTCGTAATCCAACACATCGTCGGTGATGGGCGGGAACGCCGGCGCAATCTGATCGCCGGTTTTCTCGTCGCGGCCGCCGTTGATGGCGTACAGTAGCGCTTTGGCAAGGTTGGCGCGCGCGCCGAAGAACTGCATCTGTTTACCGATGCGCATCGCGCTGACGCAGCAGGCAATGCCGTAGTCATCGCCGAACTTCGCCCGCATCAGATCGTCATTCTCATACTGGATGGACGAGGTTTCGATGGAAATGCGCGCGCAGAATTTTTTGAAGTTTTCCGGCAGCTTGGAGCTCCACAGAATGGTCATGTTGGGTTCGGGAGCCGGACCGAGGTTGACCAGCGTGTGCAGGAAGCGGAACGAGGTTTTGGTGACCATGGTGCGGCCGTCCAAACCCATACCGCCGATGGATTCGGTGACCCAGGTCGGGTCGCCGGAGAACAGCTCGTCATACGCGGGGGTGCGCAGGAACCGCACCATGCGCAGCTTCATTACGAAGGAATCCACGATCTCCTGAATCTCGCTCTCGGTGCGTTTGCCGTTCTGCAGATCGCGCTCGGCGTAGATATCGAGGAAGGTGGACACACGACCAAGGCTCATTGCCGCGCCGTTTTGCTCTTTGACCGCGCCCAGATAGCCGAAGTATACCCACTGCACCGCTTCTTTGAAGTCCTCGGCGGGGCGGGAGATGTCATAGCCGTATTTTGCCGCCATGACTTTCAACTCTTCCAGCGCACGGATCTGATCCGACAGCTCTTCCAGCTCGCGAATCTCTTCACCGTGCAGCCGCGGTGTCGTGCCCACACGCACCTTGGCTTGCTTTTTCTGCTCGATCAGGAAATCCACGCCGTACAGCGCCACGCGGCGATAGTCGCCGATGATGCGGCCGCGGCCGTAAGCATCCGGTAAACCGGTGATGATGCCGGTGTGGCGGGCTTTTTTCATCTCGTCGGTGTAGCAATCAAACACACCGTCGTTGTGAGTTTTACGATAGGTGAAGATCTTCTCCACTTCGGGGTCCATCTCGCGATCATACGCTTTCAGCGAGCTGCGCACCATGCGGATGCCGCCAAAGGGGATGATGGCGCGTTTCAGCGGCGCATCGGTTTGCAAACCGACGATCTCTTCCAGATCGCGGTCGATATAGCCCGCTTCGTGTGCGGAAACGGTGGAAATGGTATGCTCGTCAATATCCAGCACGCCGCCGGCCTGACGCTCCTTTTCCATCAGCTCTTTCACCTGTGCAAACAATTTTTCGGTTTTGGGGGTGGGACCCGCCAAAAACGAATCATCGCCCTCGTAAGGGGTGTAGTTGTTGACAATAAAGTCGCGTACATTGATGGGGTTTTCCATAGTTTTCCTCCTTGACTTTGCGTGTTTGGTCCACCGGATAAAGTGGACCATTTTTGTCTTCTTTATGCATTTATCATACCGATTGCCCTCTTAAAAGTCAATGGCTTTCGACACATTTTTTGCGGTTTTTCCGGTGCTTTTTCTCCGGCTCAAAAAGCGGTGAACACAGCCGTATAAAACCGGTTTGAAAAGGGGAGAAAAACTGGAAATGTTGTTGAAGCTGCCGCTAACTTTCGGCGGGAGACGGAAAGCCATTTTGCCATTATATTGCCCGCGCCAAGGGCGATTATGCCGCCACAACCGGCGGACAAAAAGCGATAATATCAAAATCTGCAAGGTTTTAATCAATCTGCGCAATGGACAACCGAGCGTTTCATCGGGTATAGTATAAATGAACCTGTTCGTTATGGTTAGACGAACAGGCTGCGTTCCGTCTGCTCAACGGAACGCGGGACATACACTATCTTCTTTCTCCTTTCGGGGATAATCCATTGCTCTCGGCTTATCCCCTCGCTTGTTCCACCGGTACCATCGCTTGATGGTACCGGTTTTTTGTGTTTGTCATAAAAACCGCACAGACTCGCCAGCCTTCCCCTTGAGGGAAAGGTGTCGCGGCTTTATGCCGCGACGGATGAGGTGGAAAAGTATTGCTTGGTGAAACTGTGTATAACGCTATAAGATGGGAAATGCATATTGGCTATTTTTACAAGCAGGCATTCTTGACAGGCTATAATTAGCCGTGATATAATCAAGGTTGTAAGTAATGCGGGTGCATCCGCGTTGCAACGGAAAAAGGAGATTCACGAAAAGGAGAGAGCAGTATGAAAAAACGATGGCTATCCCTGCTGATGGTATGCACCATGCTGGCAACCTGTTTGCCGGTAGGGTTTCTGACCGCCGGCGCGGAGGGCGAAAGCGCGGTGTCAACCACCGGCACGGCTACGATCAAACTGACCGATGGCAATAGCAATCCGCAGAAAGGTCACGCGATGCAGTGGGGCTATTTTCTGAAAAACGAAAGCCTCAAGCAAAGCATAGACATGACACAATACGGAAAACACGATGTGTATGTCCGGTTCCAGCTGACGTTGCACGAGGATGACGCTTCATCCAAACTGGCGGAGCAGTTGACGGATGCGCTGAAAGCGGCGTTGCCGGACGATAACAAAGAGGACAGCAAAGCCACGATTACGGAATCGGATTGGTTGCCGTACATTCGCACGCCGCGTGTGACGCTGAAAGATGCGGATGGCAAAGAGCTGACCGGGGCTGTACAAATTTTGTCCACGGCAGCGTTTGTGAAGCAATCGGATGGCACATGGGTGTGGAACAGCCAAACGGCGGTGCCTCTCGCAGCAAGAACCACGCTTGGACGGGTAGAAGTGTTGGTATATAATGACCTGCACAGCTTGTTGAACGATCGCTACAAACAAATTACCGGCAGTAATGGCTCTTTTGCCGAAAACGAATGGGGCAGCAAAGGCGTCAACATCACCTTTGGCGAGCAATCGCTGGTGATTGGTCAAGAAGAACTGGTGACCCAGTTTTATTGGAATACGCCGATCAAAACCGAAACCACCAACAACTTCGGCTTTGACTGGAGCCGCGTAGCGGATGGCGCTACCGGCGACCATTCCAGCGGTGGCACGGGTATCGATGTGTCCGGTTCGGCGGCGAACAGAATGAATCCCAATTATGTGTTGAAGGCTGACTTTACCTTTACCGATTTGGGCGCGAACACGGCGGAAGAGGCGTGGAGCGAGCTGAGCCAAATTTATTTCCGGCTGCGTTCTTATAAAAACCAAGACACCGGCAGCAACAGCGAACCGGGGTGGACGTATCTGCATTTGGCCAATCGGCAGGATTCCGAAAAAGACTACTTTACGATTGATGGCAACACCCTGCACATGGCGTGGCCGCTGTCGGCAATGACCGAAAACGATAAGGATAACTGGGATCCGACCAACGCGATGCAGTTGAACATGATTGCTGAGCGCAAAAGCGATAAACAGGGACTGGCATTGCAAATGGCCATTTCCAAAGTGCGCATTGTGGACTTGTCGCGCGATTTGCTGCAGGAAGCGGTGGATGCCTCCGACAACTATCTGTACACGACCGGTGGTGATTTTGCCAACGCGCTGGCTGACGCGAAACAGGCGTTGGCAGCGGATAACGGTGATTGGGTGGCGCTGTTGACCGCGCTGCAAGCTGCCAAAACGACGGATGCGCAGTTTGAAGATCACAGCAAAACTGTGGCGTTGAGCGGTCCGGATGCTAACACGCTGAACGGCGGGGCCGACTGGATGTATATGGGCGGCGTGGCCAACGATAACAATGGCGTGCATTTGTATGGTGATCTGAACAATTATGCGCTGCAACTGAAACTGACCACAACGAAAACATCGCTGAAAGCCTCCGGTTTTGATAACGATTATCTGATTGAACTGCGCCACACCACTGGTGGAGAGCATGTGTATGGCTGGTATGTGAATCTGCAAGAGATTCCCGACGGTGATAAAACGGAAGCGATTGTGACCATTCCGCTGACTCCGTCCGAAAAAGACGGCCAGTGGGGCAAAAGCGGTGCCAAGGTGGCGCAGGGTGTGTATATCTATCGCGCCAGAACCAACAACGATAACGACGATGTTCGCGATGTGCTGCACTATATCACCCAGATGCGCATGGCGAAAACACCACTGAAGAATGCAGACGTAACGGTATCGGATATTCAAGTTGTCGACAACACCCGTCAGGCGATGGTCGAGCAACTGAACAATGTGTTTGACTTCAGCAAAGATGTGTATGTGAACGGCGCGGAAGCAAAGGTGAAACAGCAATATCAAACCAAGGTGGCAGAGCTGGTTGACAATGGTGATACTGCTCCGCTGCAGGACATCAGCGAAACGATGACCGTGGTTAAATCCGCCATGGCCAATCTGGTGCTGGGCGAAACGGTTGCAAAAAGCGAGTTTGCCCCGTGGAATAAACTGGTGAATATGGCTGCGGACAGCGATGAAGCCAACACGGATTGGCAGAATAGCAATCTGATTGATCCGGCGTTGGATTTGCTGAACGGCGTGTCCGAGCCTACCAAAGAGGACCTGTCGAATATGTACATCCGCTTTGGTGTGAAAGTTTCTAACCAGGCTTATCAAATTGTCGGCGGCGCCTTTGTGGTGCGTCAGGGTGGCGACACTGGTACTGAGGTGGGATTCAGTGTGACGGCGCACGATTTGGTTGATGGCTATGCACTGTTCAACCTGAATATGGCTGAGGTCATTAACAACGGGAATGCCAATGATGCGGAGCGTATGGCTACGCTGAAGAATCTGAACAATCTGCGTGTGTATGTTACGGTTAAAGATCAAGACGGAAACAAACCCGCCGAAGCCTATACCGTTACCTTTGAGGATATCCGCATTGTGAAACTGCAAACGGTGACCGTCAATTTTGTCGGCAAATACAATGTGACCTTCGACAGCCACACCTTTGTCAAGGGAGCAACCCCCATCAGTGAACAGTTTACAGATTATATCTATTCTATCAAAGTGCCTGCCATGTACGGCTATGTGTTTAGCAAATGGGATGCCGAAGTGGAAAGCTTCGCCAATCAGTTGGACGATGAAGCGCTGTATGGCACAACGCAGCAGATTACTGCCTATTATGCCAAAGACGACACAGACGCTTATACGCTGGCGAAAGACAGTGATCATCATGGCGACGACATTACCGTCGCATCCAACGGGAGCGCTTTGGAAACCTATGAAAATCTGGTGTTTGACCAGGGCGTGACTGTATCCGTATCCGACAAAACGGTGGCCTATTGGCTGCTGGACGGCACCAAAGTGGGCTTTGGCAAAACCAGCTATACCTTCTATGTCAGCGGCAACAACACCATCGGCGTGGTGTACGAGGGCGAGAGCACAGAAGCAATCACGGCTGATGTGGTGCTGCAGCAGGCTGCCATCAAACGCGGTGACAACGGAAAATCGATTTTCACCGTGATTGCGCAAACCTCGATCCCAAATGATGCAGCCGTCCAAGAATACGGTGTGATCTTCAGCAATAAAGTCGATAGCTTGAAGGTGTTGACCGGCGTGGATGATCTTAGCAGCAGCCAATACATTCAAGTGGTTTCCAGCTCTACGGCTGCCAACAAACAGTATATGATCAGCCTGCTGAATATCGTGGACGGCAGAACGCGTGTAGCGCGTGCTTATGCGGTGCTGAATGATGGATCTGTTATCTTTAGCTCGGAGTATGCAATGGTAACAACGGGCGAAAACGCAACGACGGATATTCAGCCGTTTGCTGAGTAAAGGAGAGTGACGCTGATGAAAAAGATATATGAAGAGCCTCAAGTGGATGTGGAACGTTTCGTGTTCGAGGATATTTGCGATATGAGCGGTACGGACCCCAATATCCCGGATAACGGCAAGGAAGACGGCTCGTTGGAAGGCGAATAATCGCCAGATATGGTTGCTATGGAACGCCTCCGGCTGGGAGATCTCTCCCGACCGGGGGCGCTTTCGTTGCTAATTGCTCTGTACTGGTCAAAAGCAGCCGTTTTATTTCTTTGGATGGAGATAAAATGGCGAGTCATATTGCAAAAACAATCAATTTGATGTGGAGAGCCTCAAAAGTTTGTAAAACCAATCAGATTTCGTGTTTTGCCGGTATCCTTCCTTGACACACTTTGTGTAGTTTTTATATAATTAACTAAATGGATGAAAGACGAAGCATGATCTTCATCCAAAATGGAAAAAGGAGAGAACGCTATGAAAAAACGATGGCTATCTCTGCTGATGGTATGCGCTATGCTGGTGACTTGTTTGCCGGTCGGGTTCGCTTCTGTCAGCGCGGAGGACAGCACGCCGCAGTTGGTCGACGGTGTCTACCAGTTGGCAAACGAAACCGATTTGTTTTGGTTTGCCAATACCGTTAGCAAGCAGCGGGATCTGAAAGTGATGCTGACGCAGGACATCACACTGACGGAAAATTGGCCTACCAATGTGTCGCCGTATAACCAGGGGTTCCGGGGCGTGCTGGACGGCAACGGGCACAAAATTATTGGCCTGACGATCGACAACACCGGCGACAGCCCGGTGGATCGTACGGGCATGTTCCTACAGCTGGAAGGCGGCACGATCAAGAATCTGACGCTGGAAAATGTAAATATTAAGTCGGAAAAGCAGCGCGTCGGCGGTTTGGTCGGCGAGGTGCTGTGGGGTACCATCTCGAATTGCACCGTCAGCGGTTCTATCGAAACCAGCCAATCGGGCAACGCCAATATGGGCGGTATCGCCGGACAGGTGACGGCTGGATGGCAGGCAGAAAAAGTAGCTGTTATCGAAAACTGTGTGAACAACGCTTCGATCACCGCTACGGCTACCGATGGGAGCGATAAGAATGTGGCGGGCATCGTCGGTAAAATGGGCGATGAAAGAACAACGGATGCATCGGTTATCCGTAATTGTGTCAACACGGGCGCCATTACGGGTGTTGAGGCGATGTCTAAGAAAATAGCGGGTATTGCGGGCGAAAGCTATTCGTCCATCGTTAACTGCGTCAACACGGGCACCATCACCGGCTACAAGGATGTCGCCGGCATTGTGGGTGTATCCTACAACCGGTGCTTGTTGGATGAAACGGGTGGAAATGCAAGCAAGCAATATACGCGTATGACCTATGTGGCTAACTGCTATAACACGGGCAATGTCGTTGCCGGTGATTCGGTTCAAGGCGGCTTGGTCGCTCGTGTGAATATGGGTTCGTCTTTGGTGAATAGCTACTCTACTGTTTCGACCGGAACGGAAAACAACTGGCATCATACACTACCCGCAACTCCTCGCTGAGCAACAATGTCAT
>ENA-UEQO01001325-UEQO01001325.1-human-gut-metagenome-genome-assembly--contig:-NODE-1325-length-26007-cov-5.458349_pt1 | contig 26007 bp, 10 predicted proteins | sample MGYA00242938_ERZ507940 | MGnify/ENA primary metagenome ERZ507940 (study PRJEB26167, sample SAMN06115517) | human gut metagenome | host: Homo sapiens | place: China:Chongqing | collected 2014-12-03... | reverse complement strand
AACAGAACTATGAAGATTATGAGAGTAAACCTTGTTGTAATACTTTTATCTATTTGTGTCCTGTGCTCATGCAAAGATGATATGGATAAGTATTATGAGCGGCCCTCCTATCTAAGGGGGAATGCTTGGGAGTTTATGCAATCGGCCGGAACTTTCACCTATTTTTTGAAAGCAGCGGAACTGACTGGCTGGAAACGTACTTTAAACGGGTATGGTTTATGTACTGTAATGGCACCTGACGATGAAGCATTCAAGGCTTATCTGGACGGCAGAAAACTGGAGGATATTCCTTTGGAAAAGCTGAATGTACTGGTAGCCTATCATATTGTTGAGAATGCTTTCAACACGGAGAAATTTTTGGGTTTTACGATGACCCGCCCGGAAGAAAAGCCTACGGTGGGATCGGGGAACTGTTTTAAGTATAAAACTTTTTCGCGCGATCCGGTGACTCCGATGTTCGACCCGATCAACAAACGTACGGTGGATGTGTTCAATCGTGAGAAATTCCTGCCTATTGTTTCTACCCGGATATTTGCAAGCAAAGGATGTACGAACGGCGAAGAAAATTACAGGTATTTTTTCCCGGAAGTCGATTGGGTGGGCGATGACGAGAAGTTGTACGTACAGAATGCTTCGGTCAAAGAATACGGCATTCCTACCGATAACGGTTATATCTATGTGCTGAACCGGGTGGCCGAACCATTGCCGAATCTTTATCAAACTATGAGTAGTTTGGACGATTATTCCGATTTCGTGAAGTTGTGCGATAAGTTTGCGTTGGTAAAGGAAGATAAAGACCTGACGAACCAGTATGCAACTCCGGGCGATACGATTTATGTGTATGAACACGGGGTATTGCCTCATTTATACAGTGAATGGACTTATCACAATGAAGTGAATTCCAATGAACGTTATTACGATAAGTTTATGAAATACAGCTATAATTGTTTCGCTCCCGACAATCAGGCGTGGGATAATTTTTATCATCGGTATTTGAGTGCTTACGCTTCGCTGGACGAAGTGCCTTTGACTACTCTGTATTATATCTTGAAAAATCATGTGAAAGAAAAAGAAGAAATCCTGTTTCCGGAAGTGATCCGGGAGGGAGGACGCGGAGTGAACGGCGAGTATGGCGAAAAGTGGTACGTAAATCCCGAAAATGTGAAGTATCGTAAATGGTGTGCCAATGGATTGATGTATGGTATCGATCATGTGCTGGAGCCTGTTTTGTTTAAAACCGTGTCGGCTCCCATGTTCTTAAATCCCGGTTATGGAGTTATGACCCAGATGTTGCATGCCAGCACTGAATTTCCGCAATTGATCGACCAGACTTCCGACCGTTATACGCTTTTCATGTTGTCGGATACCACATGGAGTAAAAACTACGGAATTACTTTGGATAACGGGGCGTTGAATGTGTTCGGCGATGAAAAAGTGGTAGAAGACGGGGAAGAATACGTGGTGGATAAAATCAGGGTGGATGTTCAGTCGCACGTGGTATACGGAGCGGTACGGGATTTGAATAAACGGGTGTTTTATGCAACTCAAAACCCGTTCACTTACATTTATACGGATGAAGGGATGTTTCATGGGGAAAACGGTGGAGAAATCACCGTATTGAATAAATGGGACGAAACATCTGGGATCGTAAATGGCGTGGTGTATGAGATTGATGATAAGTTTACGAAAAATCCGGAAGAGTCTAATATCGTTTATTGGTTAAAACTGAATTATGTAGAGTTCTATACAAAACTGGTTGCTGCCGGGTTGATCGACAGTAAAGATGTGTTTACCTCACTGGCCGGAGACCGGGCTATTGTTTTTGCGCCGACCGACGAGGCGATGCGGGCGGCGATATTACCTACGGATAAAGCGGCTTTAGCCGAATATCTGAGTTACTATTTCGTGTCGCTGAATCAAAATAAGATGAGCGATTATTTATTACCCAATTATGGTGCGCTTGAAATACAGGGGAGTTCTTTGCAGGTACAGACTCTTCAAAAAGATGCGGTGACGAAAGTGCCGAGCGAATTGCTTGTAAAGCAATACAATGAAAAGTGTATTAAAGTGGCGAACCTGGCGGGAGATGAAGTTGAAACTGACGGGGAAGTACCGTTCTTTGCTTCAGACGGGTTGGTTTACGGCATCCAAAGTCTGATCGAATCGAAGAATTAAAAACTAAATCGCAAGAGTATGAAATTCATATATATAACTGTTGTGGTCCTGTGCTGCCAGTTGTTGCCTTTGGAGGCAATCTCACAGGTGATGTTACGGGGTGTGGTGCGCGACCAAAAAGAACCGCTCATTGGAGCTACCGTTTATCTGGCCAATAACGAAAACCGTGTGATCAAGGGAGTAGTTACGAACGAAAACGGAGAATATTTTCTGGAGCTTACAGAGAATGCAAAAGGAATGAATATCGTTTATTCTTTTGTTGGCTATAAGACCAAAACCGTGAAATTCACGGGACAAAAAGTGCAGAATGTTACGTTGGAGGACGAGGCGACCACTTTGGATGCCGTTACGGTACAGGCAAAAGCGATAGAACGTAACAGTATGGGTGTGGCGACCAAAGACCTGGGTGTGGCGAGACAAAAAATCGAACTGGAAGAGTTTCAGGATATGCCGGTGACTTCGGTGGAGGATATGTTGCAAGGGAAAATGGCCAATGTGGATATTATCGCTTCGTCCGGTGATCCCGGTTCGAGGGCGTCTATCCGTATCCGGGGTACCAGTTCGCTGAATGCCAGTAATGAGCCTTTGATCGTGATCGATGGAATTGCTTACGATACGGATATAGATGAGGATTTTCAATTTTCTACCGCGACGGACGAGGATTTCGGTGCATTGGTAAATATTGCTCCCAGTGATATTGCCGCTATCGAGGTGCTGAAAGATGCGGCGGCTACTGCTATTTGGGGATCGAAAGCAGCCAACGGGGTGTTATTGATCACGACGAAACGCGGCGAGAAAGGAAAACCCCGCTTTTCCATCAGCCAAAAAATAAACCTGAATATCGAGCCGAAGACCATTCCGATGCTGAATGCCCAGCAATATGTGACTTTAATGCAGGATGCCCTTTGGAATAAGGTGAATTACCGGGGATTTCCGCAGACGGGCGAAACGATGGCTTTCTTGTCGCAATATAAGGATATCCGTTATGATCCGGCTTATAAATATTTCAAGGAATTTACGCAGGAAACCGACTGGCTGGATTTGATTACCCAGAATGCCCTGAACAGTGAAACCAATTTTTCTATGTCGGGAGGTGGCGACCGGGCGACATATCGTTTTTCTGCCGGGTATCTCACCGAAAAAGGCACGACAATCGGGACGTCTTTTAAGCGTTTGACAACTCGTTTGAACGTAGATTATAACTTTTCTAAAAAGTTGAGAGTTTCTTCTTCTTTCTCTTATGCCGAGGGCCGAAAGGCTGGAAACTATTCGTCGGGTAACACTTCGAACGTCCGGAATTATGCCCGGACAAAGATGCCGAATATGAGCCCGTGGGTTTTGGATGAGGATGGAAATCCCACCGACGAATATTTTACGAATCCTACTGATGCCGGGAACGAATGTATCCAGGGAACATGGGCCAGCGGGGGCGAATACAATCCGGTGGCGTTGGTGCATCAGTCCACAGATAATACGACAAACCGGGATATGCGCGTGCAGTTCAGCCTGATTTACGATATCATCAGCGGTTTGCGTTTTTCCGGTGACATTGGGTTCGACCTGGGATCCAGCAAGCGGAAAAGCTTTTTGCCTTCTTCGGTGACGGGAGTTGCATGGACGCATGCCGATTATAACCTGGGGACGGATAATATGTCGGACAAGATGAAGATTGCAACCAATCTTAAATTAATTTACACGAAAGCTTTTGCTGAAAAGCACAAGATTGTGCTGACCGGAATGGCTCAAACAAACGATTATAGCAGTACGAATTATAACAGTTCCGTAAGCGGTATCGGTTCGGTGGAAGTGGCCGACCCGGCAGCCGGAGGGAAAATCACCAAGCTAACTTCCAGCTCTTCTTCCAACCGGAGTGTAGGTTTTCTGGCTAACGGGCATTACAATTACGACGACCGGTATATGATTACTGCGGGTATCCGTTACGACGGAAACTCTAAAATGGGACGTAATTCCCGTTGGGGAACTTTTCCCAGTTTGTCGGGAGCTTGGCGGGTGAGTCGTGAAGTATTCCTAAGAGATATAGAGTGGATCGAAGAAATTAAATTGCGTGCCAGCTGGGGAAAAAGCGGAACTTCGCCTTCCGGTAATTATAGCTATGTGGGAACGTTCGGCAGCGACGGAAAATTTATGGATTTCGATGTGATTACTCCTAATTCCGTCCAGTTGAATAACCTGAAATGGGAAACCGTATCGCAACAGAATTACGGTTTGGATGTCAATCTTTTCAAGAATAAGCTTTCGGTAGTTTTGGAATATTATAAGAAAACGACCGATGATGTGTTACAGACGAATGTTCCGATTCAAAGTACTGCCGGATTTTCAAAAATCGGCTATTTCAATTCCGGAAAAATCGAGAACCGGGGATGGGAAATCATGGTCGATTTGCGGGATATTATCCGTATAGGCAATTTGAAGATAGGATTCACCAATATTAATTTATCCCGTAACCGCAACCGGGTATTGGAGATGCCTTCCAATATTTTGGACGAAAATTACACCGATCCGAAAAACGGTACTTATGCACAGAATGTTATTATCGGAAATCCGATGGGATCGTTCTACGGCTACCGATGTCTGGGTGTATACCAGAATGTAGGCGAAACGGTAGCAAGGGATGCTAACGGAAATGTGATTTACAACATTTACAAAGATCCCGTCGTGACGACGATAAACGGTAAGGAAGTTCGTCCGGGACATGCCAGGTATGAAGATGTAAACCATGACGGGGTAATCGATAAATACGATATGGTTTATCTGGGCAATTCCATGCCGGTGCTCACCGGAGGAGCGACGCTGAATATGAGCTACGGTGCTTTTAAATTCAGAATGTCGTTTCATACCCGTATCGGGCAAAGCGTGGTGAACAAAGCCCGAATGGATTCGGAAAGTATGTATAATGCCAATAATCAGAGTACGGCCGTACTGAACCGTTGGAGATATGAAGGGGATGATACCGATATTCCTATGGCGTTATACGGTGAAGCTTATAATTACCTGGGTTCCGACCGTTTTGTGGAAAAAGCGACGTTTGTCCGCATGAAGGATATGATGTTATCGTACACCTTACCGAAACGGATTTTGCAAAAGTTAAAGCTGAATAAGCTAAGCTGTTATGTGACGGGTTACGACCTGTTTACCTGGTCGAAATACAAAGGTCAGGATCCGGAAGTGGGATTGGGTAGCTCGAAGGGAATTTATCAGTTGGCACAAGATAAGAGTACCACTCCCAAACCCAGAAGATTTGCAATAGGTGTAACGATCGATTTTTAATGCAAGAGTTATGAAAGGTATAAATAAGATATTCAAAAAGAGCTGCGTATTGATGCTATTGCTCGGTACGATCAGTTGCAATAGCTGGCTGGACTTGCAACCCGAAAACCAGCAGACCAGCGATATGTTCTGGGAATCGAAAGAAGAGGTGCTTGCCGTCCTGATGTCGGCTTATAAGCAAATGAGAGAATGTCAGGACAATTTTATACAATGGGGTGAACTGAGGGGAGACGGCATCGATTTAGGGTCGAAGGCCAGTAACGACGAGCAAAAGATTAAAACGTTGGATATTATCACTTCGAACGGGGTTTGTAAGTGGGATAAGATGTATAAAGTGATCGGACGGGCAAATGCTATCCTGAAATACGGGCCTTTGGTGTTGGAGCGCGATCCTACTTTTTCGGAAGAAGTGTTTAATTCTTATGCCGCTGAAGCTATTTTTCTGCGTTCTCTTTGCTATTTCTATCTGGTACGTACGTTTGAATGTGTGCCTTTGGTGCTGGAACCTTATGTGGACGATTCGCAGGAATATGCAGTCGGTGTTTCTGAAGAAAGCGTGGTTTTGCAAAAAATCATAGACGACCTTAACGCCTATCTGGGTAAATGTAAGCCGGGATATGAAGAGACTTCCATAAAATGGCAAAATAAGGGACGGGCTACCCAATGGGCTTATCATGCTTTACTGGCCGATATAGAATTGTGGCGCGGGAATTACGATAAGGTTTTGGCATCTTGCCAAGCTATTTATAATTCACAGCGTTTCGAATCGGTTACCCGTGAAAATTGGTATACCATTTTTTATCCGGGCAATTCTTCGGAAGGGATATTCGAACTTCAGTATGAGGGATATAATTTAAGCCAGGGGAGTAAATTGTGGGAGTGGTTTTATAACGACGGTTCCAATTCCAAATATATATTGGGTTCGAAGGCTGCCGGCTTGTTCGAAAACGAAGAGAACACGGAAACGGATCTCCGGGGGGCGAAGGCCACTTATGACCCCGATAACCAAACGATTTGGAAATACGGGGGAACCGGGCGTTTGGGTGTGGGAGCCAAACGGGGCGATAAGGAAAAGGATGCGAATTGGATTTTTTACCGCCTTACCGATATTAAGCTGATGGAAGCGGAAGCATGGGTGATGAAAGGAGGAGATGAGAATTTTCGGAAAGCTTACGATATTGTGATGGAAATCCGTAACCGGGCGGGATTGACGGTGGCTTTAGCCATACCGGAAAGTGAAGAGGATGCTTTGAAAATGGTACTCGACGAGCGGGTGTGTGAATTTGTGGGTGAGGGAAAACGCTGGTTTGATATTTTGCGGGTGGCTAAACGCGATAATTATAAATATAAAAAGTACCTGTTGGATGTTTTGCTCGACGGGATTGCCGCCAAGGATAGGCCGATTTGGAATTCGAAGCTTTCGAATGTGAAGAGCTATTATCTCCCGATTCATGAAAAGGAGATCGAGAACGGAAAAGGGATTTTAGTACAGAATCCTTACTATGTGGATTAAATGATAAACCCAATAAAATATCATATTATGAAAAATATAATGTTATTATCAGGTTTGCTGTTCGTTTTGTTGTTTTGCGTGAGATGTGAGGATTCTCTGGACGGGACTACTTTTTCCGCTTACAACGAACAGCCTGTGGGACTATGGTTGGAGAATCATCCTGAATATTCGGAATTCGTGAAGTTGTTGAAAAAGACAGACCTTTATAATGCCCTGAATGTAAAAATGGATTTTACGTGTTTTGTATGCGATAACGATGCGGTTGCGGCTTATCTGAAATCGAAGGGATTGACCTCTGTGGACGAGCTGGACAACCGGACGGCAGCTTATCTGATGTCGTATCATATCATTCCGGGGAATAAATACGATCATACGGCTTTTACCGGAAAACTTGCCGATAGTACGGCTTCGGGCGATTATCTGACGGTGAAACCCGGTATAGAAGGCGGTATCAATTCCATTTATGTTAATAATTATTCGCTGATTGTTCAGAAAGATATGGAAGCGATCAATGGGATTATCCATAAGCTCGACCGGATGCTTGACCCGATTGTGGTGACGATTGCCGATGTGATCCGTAAAAGCGACCGGTACACTCTTTTCAGCGAAGCTCTCGATAGCTGTGGTTTCAACGATTTGCTTTCTTCCCGTACCCGGGTGGTAGGGATTACGACTATCCGGGATTATAAAACGGTGTTTGTCGTTTCCGACAGCGTGTTCAGAGAAAATAACATTGCTTCGTATGCCGATTTGAAAGCGGCTTATCCCGATACGGCTTTACGGCAGTTTATGGCTTATCATATTATCAATGCCAATAGTGATTTCGGAGACTTGGGTACATTTATAACCAATCCTAAAACCAATCGGAAAAATATTCTGACTTATGCCCATCACCAGCTGATTTCCGTGGTGGATCAGGGATCGGAAATTATTCTGAACGACGGGAGCGAAGCTGTCCGATTGGTGGAAGGGCATTATGATATGCAGGGAAATAACGGATACGTACATGAAATCGACAAATTGATGAATGTTGCGGAACCGGAACCCGCTTTGGTGATTTGGCAATTTACCGATGTTATCGATTGTCAGATATTGCCTTTGTATAAGCAATGGACAGATGCCTTGAATCAAAAATCGTATACGCTGGATTATGAAAATTTGCAGGAAGTCCGGTGGGAAACGGTTCCGGCCAGTACTTCGGTGGGTAAGTACCAATTGAGAAAAGACAATAACATGGACAATGATTATTTCCTTTTCAGTTTGGGATACGTAGGCTGGATCGAATTCGATCTTCCGGTGTTGGCAAAAGGAAAATACGATGTGTCGATTGCCCGGAAAGTATATAATAACGGTCGCGGTACTTGTTATTTTTATATCGACGAAAAGAAAAATTCGGCAACGATCAGTTGTGCTACGGGAAGTAAACCCTTTAAGGCCGACCAGCAGGTATTCGACGTACAAGGACCGCATAAAATCCGGTTTACGGCGTTTAAACCCGGAACCATGGATATGGACTATATAACTTTCACCCCTAAAAAATAATCGGAATCATGAAAGCGCAAAAAATAATTACCGGGATGTTCCTACTGTTGCTGGGAGTTACCGGGTGTCAGGATAAATGGGATGCCCACTATGAGAATGAAAACGGCGGTGGTGAGGCATCTGTGGAAAATACAAAGAACTTGCTGGAGTATATCCGGTCGGTTCCGGATTACTCTGGGTTTGTAAACCTGCTGGAAGAAACCGGAATAGCTCCGGAATTGGCTAAAAAGCAAATTTTAACCGTGTGGATTCCGGTAAACGGAAATATTCCGGCTGAAATGACAACTCCTCCGGCAAGCGGCGCGACCGAGGCGGAAATTGCCCTTGCGATGGCAGAGAAGAAACAATTTGTGAAGAACCATATTAACAATATTGCTTTATTCTTTTCCAAATTGCAGGATGAAAAGATGATCAAAATGCATTCGGGGAAAAATCTGATGATACGGGAAATCGGAGAAGAAGAGTTTTCGATCGACGGACTCCGGGTGACGGATGGAGATCAGATATGTAAAAACGGAGTGGTACACGAAATCGAAGGGTGTCTGATTCCCCGGAAAAATATTTTCGATTATGTGTGTGCTGCCGGGGACGACTATTCGATGTACCGCGATACTTTACTGAGCAAAAGCGATACGGTTTTCGATCCCGATGCCAGTTTCGCTTTGGGAGTAGATGAGGTGGGGAATACGATTTACGATTCTGTGTTTGTGATAACCAATCCTTATTTATCGAAAGGGAATATAAATTCCGAAGACCGGGATTATACTCTGTTTTTACCGACCAATTCCGCTATCGAGGAAATGTACCGGGATATGCAGGTAAAATATACGGACATGGGATTGAATATGACTTATAAGGATTCCATGAAGTTTTTCGATTGGGTGATGAAAGCCAGTATTTATGAAGGAAAGATCGTTTCTTGCGAGGACGGGACATCTTATAAATCCGTTTACGGGCTGGAATGGCGGAATGGCAAACAACGGGTAGATCCGGTTTATCAATCGTTCAGTAACGGATATGTATATAAAACGATCGATTTATATATTCCGAAATATTACTATTTGTCGTCGCTGGAGATTTGGTATCATTACCTATTCGATCTGACATCCGACGAGGAGGAACAGAAGAAATATTACGAGAAAAAAAATGTCATTGAAGGTAAATTTAAAAAATATAGCTGGCCGGGAGTGGCTTTCGACGGGCCTGCCGATAAAAAATCGGTTTATTCGGGAACGTTCAAGAGCCTTATAAAAAACAGTGCCGGACAGATTGTCGAAGGGAAAGTGATGCCGGGAACTTATGGGGTGTATGCTTCTTTTAAAAAGATGAGTAAGTGTGGAAATGTGAAGATATACATCAATGACCGGGTAGTGGCAACCGTAAACTCTGCGGATAATAAATTTAACCTTCAAAAGGGTTTGGTGGTGGAACGATTCGAGATTACAGAGCAAGACGGTTTCAATCCGATATGGATCAAGCTGGAAAACCTGGACAAGAAAAACACCCATGTGTGTGCCCAATATCTACGCCTGGAACCGACAAACGATAATTATTAACCGGGAAAAGATAAAGCTATGAAAAGATATATGAAATACATCGGTATAAATGTCCTTTTGTTGCTGTTTGCTATAGTGATGCAGGCGCAAGAGGTAGTAACCGTAACGGGAACGGTTTACCGGGCGGATACCAAAAAGCCACTGGAGAGTGTGCAAGTGTCTTCTCCGGAGGCGGCAAAATCGGTGATCACCGATGAAGAAGGAAATTTTAAATTAAAAGTTAAAAGCTTGCAGACGAAAATTCAGGTTACGGCTTCCGGGTATTTTACACAGGAAGTATTGTTGGCAGGAAGAAATGAGTTGAGGATTTATATCTTGCCGGAAACCGATTTCATGACAACCGATTCCTGGCAGACGCTGGAAGGAAACAGAAAGATGAACGAAAAGGTTGGGACGGCGGTCAGCATAAATAAAAAAGATATCGGTTCCGCTTATGCTTCTCCGGACGATGCGCTGGTGGGCAGGATTGCCGGGCTAAGAGTGCTGAATAAAAGCGGAATGCCGGGAGAAGGTTCTTTTGTTAATGTGCGGGGATTGCGTTCTATGGTAGCGGAAAATACACCGTTGATCGTCGTGGACGGAATGCCCTATTTGCCCGATCAGCAGGCATCTGTCGTGGTGAGCGGTTTTTCGAGGAATATGTTTATGCCTACCAACATGAAGGATATCGAAAGCGTTACCGTGTTGAAAGGAGCCGATGCTGCTGTGTTCGGTTCGCTCGGAAGTAACGGGGTTATCATGATTTCGACGGAAAAAGCCACCGACCTTGAAACGAAAGTGCAGGTACAAACTGTGGACGGAGTGTCGTTTATGAGGAAACGGATTCCTTTGCTGGAGGCCGACGAATTTAAGAATTATATCGGAGATATCGGAGAAACCCGTTATTCCGATCTGAATCAATTAGCGGAAAAATTTCCGTTTCTCACGGATGATCCGCAAAATCATTACGCATACCTTTATGATAACAATACCGATTGGCAGGAAGAGATATACACTCCGGCTTTTACGACGGAAAATATTCTGAAAATAAAAGGAGGCGACGCTATTGCGAATTATGCATTGTCCGTCGGTTTTATGAATAATAAAGGAGTGGTTGAAAATACGAAACAATCGAAATATTATACCCGCCTGAATTCGGATATTAACGTTACCCGTAAGTTCAAAGTATTTGCTACCGCCGGTTTTAATTATAGTGATAATGATTTGGCGGAACAGGGAATTAACCGGGAAACCAATCCTGTATTGGCTTCGCTCTATCAATCACCCTTACTGAGTGTGTACGAACAAGACCGTTTCCGGAATAACCTGCCGAATTTCAACCCGGTTCATAGCGAGTTTAGAATCAGTAATCCGAAAGCTTTGGTTTCCGATGTACAGGCTACCAGCAAATCCTATGACATTCTGGTGAACGTCGGCTTTAACTACGATTTATATGCCGGCTTAAAATTATCGGCGATAGGGGGTCTTTATTATAACTATACGAAAGAAGATCTTTTTGTTCCCGGAAAATCATCGCACGCAATTGCTCCTTTGATGAACGGACTGGCTGAAAATACCGTGAGAAGCGGTACGGGAGAAGGACTGAATTATTATGTGCGGGGAAATCTGACCTACAATAATACGTTTCGCAATGTGCACGAAGTGTCGGGAATGCTGGGATATCAAATGAGTATGTCGCGTAGGGAATTTGATTGCGGTAGCGGTATCAACACGACTTCCGACTTTTATAATTCATTGAATAATATCGATAAAAGCATGGGACGCCGCGTAGTAGGAAATATCAATAAGTGGAATTGGATGAATGCTTTTCTCACGGCAAAATACGGATTCAGGCAGCAATACTATGTGAGTGCTGTGGTAACGCTCGATGCGGCTTCATCTTACGGAACGGGAAGTAACCGGATATTTGCTTTCCCAAGCGGACAATTGGCATGGAATATGAAAAATGCTTCGTTCCTGAGAGATGTGGATGCTGTCAGTATGTTGACTTTGAGAGGAGAATACGGTATGAATGGAAATAGCCGTTACTCTTCCAAATACGGTAGGTGGTATTACGAAAGTATTCCTTTCCGGGATGTCGCCGGAATGACTAATGCCGCTATTCCGAACAATAGCCTGAAGCCGGAAAAAAATCTGTCGGCCAATATAGGAGTCGATTTTGCATTGGTGGGCAACCGTTTTAAAATGGGAGTGGATTTTTATCAGGAACGCACCAAAGATATGCTGCTGGCGAAAGAAATGGCTTCTACTTACGGAAAAGCTTATATGTATGACAATGCAGGAGAGATAAAATCGCAGGGAATAGAAGCCAATTTGAGTGTGAATATGTTCAATAGAGGTTCGTTCCGCTGGACGGTGGGAGGTAACATTGCTGCCTATCGGTCTGAAATTGTCCGTTTGGGAGGAGCACAAGAGCAATATACTTATTTTACCGACGGGGCTCGTCTGGTATCGAAAGTAGGAGAGGCTCCGAATTTGTTTTACGGTTACCGGGCAGAGAAAGTATTCGCTTCGCGGCAAGAAGCCGATGCTACCGGATATGTTTCGCATACAGGCGTGAAATTTGCCGGGGGAGATGTAAAATTTACGGATAGGGATAATAATAAAGTTATTAACGATGACGATATGATGGTGTTGGGAAATCCTACTCCCGATTTTTACGGAGGTTTTTTCAGTCATATGAGTTGGAAAGGCTTCGGGCTGTTTCTGAATTTTTCATACAGCTACGGTAACGATGTTTACAATGCTGTGAGAAGAACTGCCGAATCTATGACCGATTTCAGCAACCAAAGCAGGAGTGTGGAGAAGCGTTGGGTGAGAAACGGCGACCTGACCGATGTTCCTCGCGCCGTGTATGGCGACCAGATCGGAAACAGCCGTTTTTCTTCCCGTTGGATCGAAGATGGTTCGTATTTGAAACTGAAAGAGGTGACTCTTAGCTACGAAACCGATAAAAAAGTGCTGTTTTTCAATAAACTGAAAGCCTATGTGACGGGAGAGAACTTATTTACGGTGACGAATTACCTGGGATTGGATCCTGAATTCAGCTACTCTTACGATCCGACAATGTTGGGTATGGATTTGGGGAAAGTGCCTGTGCCGAAATCGGTTAAAGTAGGTTTGATCCTGAATTTCTAATGGTATTAAATGCATACGAAGATGAAAAAGATGATATATAATAGGCTGGTATGGGGCGTAATCGCCCTGGGCTGCCTGACAGTTTCCTGTGATAACTTTCTGGATGTGAATACCGATGATATGATGAACGAAAAGGACAGTTATTCACAAGTGGGCGAAGTGTATTCCGGTTTTATCGGGCTGGCGGCGAATTTTCAGGCAGTGGCCGATCAATACATATTGGTATCGGAATTAATGGGCGACTTATTGGAACCGACGGCCAATGCTTCGGTTGAGTTTTGGGATATTTACCGTTATGAGGCGACGAATGGAAATGCGGAAGTGAATCCCAATAAGTTTTATAATGTGATTACGAATTGTAATGACTTTTTTATGCATGCCCGGAGATTTCACGAAAATAATCCGACAGCTATTCCCGATAATGTGTATTTAGGGATGATGTCGTCTGCCATTACTTACCGGACATGGGCTTATCTGAATATCGGCAAATTTTACGGTGAAGCTCTTTATTTCGATGTGCCGATTACGGACGGGATCGATATGAGTAAGTTTCCGGTATTGAAACTCGATGATTTAGTGCCGGAATTGATCGATTACATGGAGAATGGAGTGGATAGCATTAATGCGTTCAACGCTTTGGATTGGACTAAAATTTTGAATAATAAGGATTATTCCTGGAACCGGATGTCGGTAAATCCCAATGCCTTGATAACCGAATTACATCTTTGGGCGGGAAATTATCAGAGAGCTTTGGAAGAGGGGATAAAAGCGGTGACGTGTCAGGGAGTGATCGGTAATACGGCAGGCTCGACGACTAAATTCACTTTGTCTGGCGTGTATGCCAATGCGAAGTGGAAAGAATTGTTTTCGAAATCATATACCTCTGCCGATAACGAGGCTTTCACTGTGGTACCTTTTGATTTTCAAAATGACCAGACGAACCGTTTACAGTATTATTTTTCGAATACACCCCCTAATGTATATTATTTCCGTCCTCACCAAAATCTGATTACGAAATATGAAAATCAGCGGCAAACCAGCGGAATGATCGGAGAAGACGTTCACCGGGGCCATAATGTTACTTATGCGGAAGAGGGCGGTATGCCTGTGGTGTACCGTTACACTGCCGGACGGCAGAACCATTCCAAAGATGCCCATATTTTCATTTACCGGGCTGCCGATGTTTTCCTGATGATGGCAGAGGCTTTGAACGGAATGGGGAATGTGGAGGCTGCCGATTCGCTTTTGAGTGTGGGATTGAAAAAATCGTGGGACGGGACCAATTCGGTGTTTTTACACCCGTTTGAAGATCCGATTTGGAATGTGCAGGGCAATTTGAGAGAATGTATGGGAGTAAGGGGACGTGTGGGATTGGCGCAGGAAAATGTGAGATCGTATGCCGATGAAACGGCTTCATTGCAAAGAAAACAATTTGTGATGGATAGCCTTATTGCAGAAGAAACGGCATTGGAAGCCGCTTACGAAGGCAAGAGATGGTTTACATTGCTGCGTATGGCAAAACATTCCAATAATCCGGCTTTCCTTGCAGATCAGGTATGTAAGAAGTTCTCGGAAGGAGAGCGGGAAAAATACCGGACTTATTTAATGGATCCTCGAAATTGGTTCATTAAATATGACCAATATAACGTAAAGTAGTTTCCGGTGTCTGAAAAATATGGTGGTAAAGTGGCCGGGTAGGCTTATCCGGATGGTGTTTTTCATTGCTGTAAGTTTTTTTATCTCCGGCCAAAATTTATAATGTTGGATTTCGTGTGATTATTGAAGATGGATAGAGTGAAGTTTGACGCCGATGGGGGTATGGAGTTTTTCCTGCCCCCTTTTTTAGTGAAATATAAAAATATGCTGTATAACATATCTATATTTTGTTAAATTCACAACAAAATAAAAGAAAAATGTAACTAACCACACATCGCAATCCTTTGCATTTGTAGGAAGCATCTATCGAGGCTTTTAGCTATGGGAAAATAGAGAATAAAATTTATAACTTGCCACCAGAGGCGTTTTTTCGAGGGAAAAAACAGGGACGTAGAAAAGAAAAACCGACACTAAATACACTCAATAAAACTATACAAATGGAAGGAAACTTGGATTTGGTCATGTCGTATTACAAAACGCTGCCCGAAAAGGTGGAGAAAGCGAGAACTGTATTAAAAAGACCACTGACCTTGACAGAAAAAATTTTGTTTGCTCACCTGTTTGACGAACGAAAAATGCGGGATTATGTCCGGGGAACGGAATATGCCGATTTCCGCCCCGACCGGGTTGCTATGCAGGATGCAACCGCACAAATGGCTTTATTGCAATTTATGAATTCCGGACGTAAGCAGTCGGCTGTGCCTGCTACCGTGCATTGCGACCATTTGATCCAGGCGTGGAAAGGAGCTGCGGAAGACTTAAGTAAAGCTTGTGTTATGAATCGGGAAGTGTACGATTTCCTGCAAAGTGTCTCCGATAAATTCGGGATCGGCTTTTGGAAGCCGGGCGCCGGAATCATTCATCAGGTCGTGCTGGAAAATTATGCTTTCCCCGGAGGGATGATGGTGGGGACCGACTCGCACACTCCGAACGCCGGAGGGCTGGGAATGATTGCCATAGGTGTGGGAGGCGCCGATGCTGTGGATGTGATGACGGGAATGGAATGGGAATTGAAAATGCCTAAAATCATCGGAGTAAAACTGTCCGGGAGATTGTCCGGCTGGGCGGCTCCTAAAGACGTGATCTTAAAATTGGCCGGCCTCCTGACCGTGAAAGGGGGGACGAATGCTATTATAGAATATTTTGGCGAAGGTGCGGCTACTTTGTCGGCTACGGGGAAAGCCACCATCTGCAATATGGGGGCGGAAGTGGGAGCGACCACCTCTATTTTTCCTTACGACGGGGAGATGGAACGTTATCTGACGGCGACAGGACGTGAAGTCGTTGCACAGAACGCCGCCCGGATAGCCGATTGTTTAAAAGCGGATTCCGGAGCAGAGGTCTATTACGACCGGGTGATCGCGATCGATTTATCGGAATTGGAACCCTATATAAACGGGCCTTTTACTCCGGATGCGGCTACGCCTATTTCCGAGTTTGCCGAAAAGGTAAAAGCGAACGGCTATCCCCGGAAAATGGAGGCCGGACTGATCGGTTCGTGTACCAATTCTTCCTATCAGGATTTAGACCGGGCGGCTTCGTTGGCGCGGCAGGCAATAGATAAAAAATTGAAAGTGGCTGCTCCTTTGATTGTGAATCCGGGATCGGAACAAATCAGATATACGGCCGACCGGGACGGATTGATCTGCTTGTTCGAGGAAATCGGAGGTACTATTATGACGAATGCCTGCGGTCCCTGTATCGGGCAATGGAAACGGGAAATAGATGACGACCAGCGTAGAAATTCGATTGTCACTTCTTTCAACCGGAATTTCGCCCGCCGGGCGGACGGTAATCCGAATACCCATGCTTTTGTAGCATCCCCCGAACTGACGATGGCATTGACCATCGCCGGGGATTTGTGTTTCAATCCCCTGACCGATAAATTACAGAATGAAGCGGGAGAGTGGGTGAAGTTGGAGGAGCCCCAGGGAAACACCTTACCTCCCAGGGGATTTGCGGTAGAGGATAAGGGATATATTCCGCCCCGGGGAAAAGAAACGGAAGTGAGGATTGCTCCCGATTCCGGGCGGTTACAGAAGTTGGAGCCCTTTCAACCCTGGGACGGCAAAGATTTGGAAAACATGCCTTTGCTGATCAAGGCCGCCGGAAAATGTACGACCGACCATATTTCTATGGCCGGCACATGGCTTCGTTTCCGGGGACATTTGGAGAATATTTCGGACAATTTGCTAATGGGGGCGGTGAATGCTTTTAACGGTAAGGCCAATTCTGTGAAGAACCGGCTCGACGGTTCGTATGGGACGGTGTCCGGGGTGGCTAAAGATTATAAATCCAAAGGAATAGCTTCGGTGATCGTCGCGGAAGAGAATTACGGGGAAGGATCGTCGCGGGAACACGCTGCTATGGAACCCCGTTTTTTAAATGTGAGAGTGGTTTTAGTAAAATCTTTTGCCCGTATTCATGAAACGAATTTGAAAAAACAAGGAATGCTGGCATTGACTTTTGCCCGCCCCGCCGATTATGACCGGATTCTGGAGGACGATCGTTTGAGTGTAAAAGGGTTAGGAACGTTTGCTCCGGGATGTCCTTTGACCGTGGTGATTACCCATAAAGACGGAACGATGGAGCAGATAGAAGCCGTGCATACTTACAATAAGGTGCAGATCGAATGGTTTCGTGCCGGTTCTGCCCTGAATTACAATGCGAATAAAATGAAAAGCCATGAGTAAATTAGATATAAAGAATGGAAAATTAATCGTTCCTTCCTGTGTGACCGTACCTTATATTACGGGAGACGGGGTTGGGGCTGAAATAACGCCGGTTTGCCAGGCTGTGGTGAATGCGGCGGTCGAAAAAGCTTATGCCGGGAAATATTCTATCGAATGGAAAGAGGTGATGGTCGGTGAACGTTCGTTCAATATAAATGGCGAATGGCTGCCGGAAGCGACACTGGAAACCTTCAGGGAATACCTGATCGGTATTAAAGGCCCGCTGACTACACCTGTCGGCGGGGGAATACGTTCGTTGAACGTGGCGTTGAGGCAGACATTGGATTTGTATGTTTGCCAGCGTCCGGTGCGTTGGTTCAAGGGGGTGGAATCTCCGGTGAAAGAACCGCAAAAAGTGAATATGGTGGTTTTCAGGGAGAATACCGAAGATATTTACGCCGGAATAGAATGGAAATGCGGGACACCGGAGGCTGAAAAATTCCTTCGTTTCCTGCAGGACGAAATGAACGTTCAGAAAATCCGTTTCCCGGAGACTTCTTCTTTCGGAGTGAAGCCAGTTTCGGTGGAGGGAACGGAACGCTTAGTGCGTTCGGCCATTGAATATGCACTGGAAAATGGGTTGCCCACCCTGACCCTGGTGCATAAAGGCAATATTATGAAATTTACTGAAGGAGGTTTTAAATTGTGGGGATATGCTTTGGCTGAACGGGAATTCGGCAGCCGGGTTTTCACGATGATGCAATATAACGAACTGGCGAAAGAAAAAGGAAAATCTGTTGCGGACGAGGCTTTGAGGCTGGCACGGCAGGAAGGGCGTTTGGTGGTGAACGATGTGATTGCGGATGCTTTTCTACAAAATACCTTGTTAAAGCCGGATGCTTATTCGGTGATCGCCACCCTGAACCTGAACGGGGATTACATTTCCGATCAGTTGGCTGCTATGGTGGGCGGAATAGGCATCGCTCCCGGAGCCAATATCAATTATCGTACGGGGCATGCTATTTTTGAGGCTACTCACGGAACCGCTCCCGACATTGCCGGGGAAAATAAGGCAAATCCTTCTTCCTTACTGCTGTCTGCCGTCATGATGTTGGAGTACCTCGGCTGGAACGAGGCGGCGAAGCTAATAACCACAGCTATGGAAAATTGTTTTGAGGAAGGTAAAGCTACGATAGACCTGGCGCGTTTTATGCCTGGAGGAAAATCGCTCACTACCACAGAATTCCGGGATGAATTGACCCGAAAAATAATGAAAGCCTGACGAAAGGCGAACGACACACTAACACAACTTAAATAAATTTGAATACATGAAAAAGGAATACCTTGTTTATAAACTGGCGGATACGATCAAGCAATCGGCTAAAATCGATGATAAATTATTCAAACAATTCGGGGTAAAGCGCGGTTTACGCAACGAAGACGGCTCGGGAGTGCTGGTGGGTTTGACCCGGATCGGGAATGTGGTGGGGTATGAACGTACGCCGGACAATAAATTGATGCCTATTCCGGGAAAATTGTTTTACCGGGGATATGATGTGGAAGATTTGGTACATGGGGTACAGGAAGAAAAGCGGTGTGGTTTCGAAGAGATCGCTTACCTGTTATTGTCCGGGGATTTACCCGATAAGGAAGAGCTGGCGAACTTTAAAGAATTGTTGTATGAAAATATGCCTCTGACGCACGAAACCACCATGAGTATTTTGCAGTTGAGAGGGAATAACATTATGAATATATTGGCGCGTAGTGTGCTGGAAATGTACAATTTCGACGAAAATCCAGACGATCTTTCGCGTGAGAACCTGATGAGGCAATCGGTGGAGCTGATCTCCCGCTTCCCCACTATCATTGCTTATGCTTACAATGTATTGCGGCACCACAACAAGGGATTGTCTCTCCACATCCGGCATCCGCGTCAGGAATTGTCGATAGCGGAGAATTTCCTGTATATGCTGAAACGGGATTATACCGACCTGGATGCCAGAGTGCTGGATTTGTTGCTGATCTTACAGGCAGAGCACGGAGGAGGGAATAACTCCACTTTTACCGTGCGGGTAACTTCTTCCACGCAGACCGATATTTATTCGTCGATCGCCGCAGGTATCGGATCTCTGAAAGGCCCGTTGCACGGCGGGGCGAATATACAGGTGGTAAATATGTTCCACCATCTGAAAGAAAAGATCAGCGATTGGAATGATGTGACGGAAATCGATCAATACCTGGCCCGGATGCTGAAAAAAGAGGTGTACGATAAATCGGGATTGATTTACGGCATAGGGCATGCCGTGTACACGATTTCCGATCCCAGAGCGTTGCTGTTGAAAGAGATGGCGCGTGACTTGGCAAAAGAGAAAGGCAGGACGGAAGAATATGAATTTTTGGAATTACTGGAAAACCGGGCGGTGGAAGTATTTTCTAAAGTTAAAAACAACGGGAAAAATGTTTCCAGCAATGTAGATTTTTATTCCGGTTTTGTGTATGAGATGATCGGCTTGCCTGTGGAAATCTATACACCTCTTTTTGCGATGGCGCGTATTGTCGGCTGGACAGCTCACCGGAATGAAGAGCTGAATTTTGCCGGAAAACGGATTATCCGCCCGGCATACAAAAATATTGTTTCGGATGCCACTCCTTATATAAAGATGAAGGATAGGTAAGCCTGATTATCGGTGATGCCTTTCCTTGCAAGGGACTTGTGGCGGACAGGTAGTGACTTAAAGTCCGGGGGAATACCGTTTTCCCCGGATTTTATTATGATAACGGTTGCTGGTTAATTTTTTATAGAAATCTTGTAAAAGATTAAAAATGTCATAACTTTGTACATCACAAGTTTGGAAAGAATTCAATTCGATCGGGCGCAAACGATATCGTTATCTCATTTATATATTAATAAAAACGGCAATGGTTCGAAAATTAATTGTTATTAGTTGTTGTATCTTGTTTATTTTGCCATTATCGGCACAATACAGGACTAAGAAAAAAGCGGCTGCTTCCTGGGAAGCGGCTGTTGTGAATCTAAAACGGGAATTGCGCGAAGGAAAACAGACGGGACCTGTTCCTATATTCAGCGATGTGATGCGGCACAAAATGCCTGCCCGTTTAATCAGTATGGATGTGACGGGAGTGGAAGATCTGCTTTTGGCAACCTGGGGAACAGCGGACGGGGACGATTGGGATCATGCCGTGTGGGCGAATGCCCGTTTGATTACGACAGACGGGAAAGAAGAGTGGCTGGATGAATTGAAATGGAAATATGCAAAAGCACCTTATGGCTGCCCGATCCTGAACAAACATTTTTCGGGACGTAAAATCACAGTAGGAGGAAAGGTGTACGACCACGGTGTGTTGTTGCATGCCGACGGGGAAGTGATCTATTCTTTAGGGAAAAAATATAAAAAATTTGAGGCGGAGATCGGAATCGACGATGGAGGGACGGCGGTGTCGAGCGTGATATTCAGAGTGCAGGATGCTGCCGGTAAAAGCCTGGCAGACCGTATCGCTCCTAAATTTCAGGAACAGGTGAAGCAATTCGCTTTGCAGTCGAGAACCTCTGTCGATTTGTTATTGGCAAGTCCCGGTTCCTCGATCGAAAAGAATATCTTGCTGGCAATGATTCAGGATTTCCCTGATAAGACTTTTTTTACAGGAAAAATAAATGAATTGGAGAGTAAAGGGGTGGATGAACAGGTTTACGGACTGCTTCAATTGGCCCAACTGGCACAGCGGACGAAGAAGCTGGCAGCCGGCTTGGAATGGGTGAACCTGAAAGCGATGCGGATGGCGTTGGACGATATGAAGAAAAATCCGGCTTTTCAAGGAGAAAAATATGAAGGTAAGCTGAAAGAAATAGAGGCAGCCTATCCGGTAGTGTCTAAAAGTTTGTATCTCGGTGATACGGCTGTGTTAGGACAAGGCGAACGTATGCTGGCGGCACAAAGAGAATTATTGCTGGCCAATCCTTTGCTGGATATGGATAAAATTGTAGTAACCAGTTTCCAGTTGGGAGAAAATGCCAGAGTGGTGATGGCGCCTTCCCTGGGTATGCCGAGCAACAACTGGTCGAGTATGTATTCTGCCGGACGGGTGAACCGCAATGCAGAAATTGTGGAATTGTCGAATCTCCGGGGCGACATTCAGAAACGTACGATCTATAAACCGGAACGCAAGGTGAATATTGCCGACCTGCAAATGCATTGGGACGGCGATAAGCTGCTGTTTTCCTCTATCGACGAAAATAACCGTTGGCAAATATATGAGGTGGGAATCGACGGAAAAAATTTCCATCAGAAAGTGAAGGTGGACGAACCCGACCTTGAATTTTGCGATGCAAACTATTTGCCCGACGGCCGTATCATTGCTTCCACCAATATCGGTTACCACGGAGTGCCTTGTGTGAACGGTAGCGATGCTGTGGGTAATTTGGCTCTTTACGACCCGAAAAACGGATCGTTCCGGCGTTTGACTTTCGACCAGGACGGAAACTGGAATCCAGTGGTGATGAACAACGGACGTGTGATGTACACCCGTTGGGAATATACCGACCTGACACACTATTTCTCGCGTATCGTGATGCACATGAATCCGGACGGGACAGAGAATAAGGCCCTGTATGGTAGCGGTTCTTTCTGGCCGAACAGTACTTTCGACATCAAGCCTCTGCCGGGTAGCACCACCCGTTTTGTGGGAGTGATCTCCGGTCACCACGGGATAGCCCGTTCCGGCCGTCTGATGATTTTCGATCCTGCAAAATCGCGTAAGGAAGAACAAGGCGTAGTGCAGGAAATGCCTTTCCGCGACCGGAAGATTATCCCGGAAGTGAAAGATGAATTGGTGAACGGGGTTTGGCCGCAGTTTATGAGACCTTGCCCGTTGAACGATAATTATTATCTGGTATCGGCAAAATTATCTCCGGGCAGTTTGTGGGGGATCTATTTGGTGGACGTGTTCGATAACCTGACTTGTATAGCAGAGTTTGAGGGCGAAGGATTGAATATGCCGTTACCCCTGGTGAAACATCCCACTCCTCCTGTGATTCCGGATCGTGTGAATTTGAACGACAAAGAAGCGACCGTATTTATTCAGGATATTTACGAAGGTGAAGGAACCAAAGGATTACCGAAGGGAATTGTAAAAGAACTGCGTGTTTTCGCTTATGAATATGCTTACCGTAATTCTCCTTCCGATCACGATGCGCAGGGAATACAGAGTGGCTGGGACATCAAGCGTCTGCTGGGTACTGTTCCTGTGGAAGAAGACGGCTCGGCCATTTTCAAAGTGCCTGCGAATACGCCTATTTCTATACAGCCTTTGGATAAAGAGGGACGGGCTTTGCAATGGTTCCGTAGCTGGTTTACCCCTATGCCGGGAGAAACGGTGTCCTGCGTAGGCTGCCACGAAGACCAGAACCAAATTCCGATCCCGAAACGAACGATTGCTTCTCAGATCAAGCCTCACCGGTTGAAAACACCGGAAGGCGGAGTGCGTTCTTTTACGTATGAACTCGAAATACAGCCTATTTTAGACCGGGCTTGTGTGGCTTGTCACAATGAAAATAGTAAAATAGACCTCAGAGGCGGCCGGATGAATACGAAATATCCCCGTTTCGGAAGACAATGGAGTGAAAGTTATTTGGCGATTATGCCCTATATCTATCGTCAGGGGCCGGAAGCCGAGATGTATGTATTGAAACCTTATGAATATCATGCGACTAATTCGGAACTGGTGCGGGTGCTCTCTAAGGGACATCACGGAGTGGAACTGACCGATAAAGAATGGCGCACTTTGTATAACTGGATCGACTTTAACGCTCCCTATCACGGTGCATTCACCAATATCAGCAAGATCGGGAAATTCGACCAGTACGATCGCCGTATGGAGTTGATGCAGAAATATAACGATATTCATGTGGATTGGCGGAAAGAGATTACCGATTATGCCGCTTATCTGGGAAGTAAAGGAAAAATAGAGCCGGTGATGCCTAAGACCTCGGCTCCGAAATATAAAGAAGTGAAGGCTTCCCACTGGCCGTTCGATGCAGAAACTGCCCGGAAAATGCAGGAAGCCGATAAAAAAGCCCCGAAGACGGTGGAAGTCGCTCCGGGAGTAAATATAAAATTTGTATGGATACCGGCAGGACAATTCGTGATGGGGGATAACGGAGCAGAAAGAGATTGTGCTCCGGCATTTAAAGCCAATGTGAAAAAAGGATTTTGGATGGCGGAATGTGAAGTGACTAACGAACAGTTCTGTTCTCTGTTCCCGGAACACAATAGCCGGATTATCGGCCAGTTCTGGAAAGACCATACAACAGCCGGATTGCCTGCCAACAAACCGCAGCAGCCTGTGATCCGCGTTAGCTGCGATGAAGCGATGGATTTCTGTAAGAAATTAGGGGAGAAAACCGGATTGAAAATGAGTTTACCCACTGAAACCCAATGGGAGTGGGCTTGCCGGGGAGGTAGCGGTGAAGCTTTCTGGTATGGAAAGGAAAATGAAGATTTCGGTAAATTCGAAAATATGGCCGATGCTCAGTTATCGGACATGGCTGTGATCGGGGTTGATCCGAAACCGATGAGTAAAAACAGTTCTTTACGTCCTTACTGGGATTACCTGCCGAAAGTTTCTTCGGTGGACGACGGTGAAATGCTGACCGCTTTTGTCGGTAAGTATCGGGCGAATCCTTGGGGATTGAAAGATATGCACGGAAATGTGGCTGAATGGACTTGTTCGGATTACGTGCCTTATCCATTGAAAAAAGCGGAAACTTCAGACCGCAAAGTGGTGCGTGGGGGCTCGTGGACAGACCGTCCGAAATACAGTGCTTCTTACACCCGTAAGGCTTTTTATCCCTGGCAAAAAGTTTATAACGTAGGTTTCCGGGTAATTATAGAAGAAGATTAACGGCAGAAAAAGATAGTTTGAAATGATAATAAAAGAAGGGTAATTACCTGCCTTTTATTGTTCCTAAAAAGTTTTGTATTTGTTGAATAGGAAGGGGGCGTATGTACGTCAATAAATGAACGTGAGCAGGAACGTAATTCTAAAAAGAAGATATTTTGTTTATCTGATCGCTTTGGAATCGCTTTTCAGAAGGTGATATTACAGTAAATAATCAGCAGGATACGTGAAGATAAGTAGAGAGTGCGATTGTCGTTTGCTAAATGGTTTTCGAAAGCCGGATTTGATCTTGTAGAAAAATGTAAGACCGGAAAGGTGTTTTGGAGAGAGATATGTTATTGATGGTTTTATACGGCTTTTAGAGTTGATATGAATTTGGAACGAGTAAGGAGGTATTGGTGTTGGATGAGTATATAAAAATCCCGCAAATCGACTTGATTTGCGGGATTATATCAGGAACGGCAATTATCTTTTACCGCCTTTTCTTTGTTGTTCTTTTAATTTTTCAGCCTGCATGCGCTGCATATCTTCCAATCGTTTCTGGAAACCGGATTTTTTGACCGGTTTTGTTTTAGCCAGTTCAATCTGTTTCAATAATTTTTCGTCGTTTACGAAACGGCGGATGATCCAGGTTTGCAGAATGGTGATTAGCGTTGCAACGAAATAATAATAGCTCAAACCGGATGAATAGCTGTTGAAAATGAACAGGAACATAATCGGCATGATATACATCATGGTTTGCATCCCTTTCATTTGATCGTTTTGAGGCTGATTGCGGTTGTTCATCACCATATAAATAATGTTTGTCGCTGTCATCAACAAACAGAACAGGCTGACATGATTACCGTAGAACGGAATGGAGAACGGTAATGTAGCAATAGAATCATAGGAAGCCAAGTCATTGGCCCATAAAAAGCTTTGCTGGCGCAATTCGATGGCTCCCGGGAAGAAATAGAACAAGGCGATCAGGATAGGCATCTGTATCAACATCGGTAAACAACCGCCCATCGGATTTACTCCTGCCTGTTTATATAGTTTCATGGTTGCCTGCTGGCGTTCCATGGCTTTATCTGCCGGATATTTCTTTGTTATTTCATCGATCTGTGGTTTCAATACCCGCATACGGGCCTGCGACATATAGGATTTATAAGTCAGCGGGAACAGGATCAATTTGATAATCAGGGTTAGCAATAAGATAATAATACCATAGTTCAAATTGGTATTGTTTTCCAGAAAATTGAAGATAGGAATAACGAAATATTTATTGAACCAGGCAATCCATTTCCAACCCATGTTGATCAGGTCGGGGAGATCGATGTTTTTGCCGTATTCTTTCAGCACCGGATAAGAATTCGGGCCGAAGAAAAATTTCATATTGTATTGTTCGTTCGATCTGCCGTTATAGGCTAACGGGATTTCTGAATAAACATCTTTCAAATAGCCGGGAGCTGTACTGATCTTCGATTTAAGCAATACATCGCTGAACGGTTGCTCGGTGATAAGGATAGAAGAAAAGAACTGTTGTTTGTAAGCGATCCATTGAACTTTCGTA
>ENA-UEQO01001313-UEQO01001313.1-human-gut-metagenome-genome-assembly--contig:-NODE-1313-length-26125-cov-4.488790_pt1 | contig 26125 bp, 19 predicted proteins | sample MGYA00242938_ERZ507940 | MGnify/ENA primary metagenome ERZ507940 (study PRJEB26167, sample SAMN06115517) | human gut metagenome | host: Homo sapiens | place: China:Chongqing | collected 2014-12-03... | reverse complement strand
AGGGACATAGCGGGTGGCCGCCCGCTATGCCCTGCCGCAATTTATGCTTCCGCATTCAGTTTAACCGATGGAGAATGGAAAATCAAGGGCTTTCCAGAGTTTCTCGCCATATAGAAAACGGAACGGCAACCGCCGTGCCGCTCTTTTTATGTCTTGCTCCGCCCTGCCGCCAGCATGAACAGCACGCCGATGACGCCGAAGACCAGGCACATCCCCAGCATGGCGTCGGCGCCGCCCCAGTCGATGGCGTACCCCGCCAGGAAGTTGCCGAACATGGCCCCCAGGCCGTTGGAGGCGATCATCATAATGGACTGGCCCTTCACCTGGTCCACCGGGGAGACGTTTGCGTTGGCGTAGTAGACCGAGGCGGGGGTGAACAGCCCGTACCCCAGCAGCTGGACGGGCTGCACCAGCAGGAGTCCGGAGAGGCCGGGGGCCAGCAGGAACAGCAGGGGCTTCACCGCCATGAAGCAGATGGACATCCGCAGGGTCCCCGCCGCGCCGAAGCGGCGGAACAGCGGCGTGAACAGCAGCGCCGCGGGCAGCTCCGACGCCCCCATCAGAAACAGTGCCAAACCCAGGTGCCCCTCGTCGCCGCCCCGGTCTGAGACGAGGTTCACCATGAAGCTGACGATGGGCATAATGGCCGCCAGGGTGAAGAACAGGCTCACCAGCGTCAGGGTGAAGGGGCGGCTGCTTTTCAGAATGTACAATATGGAGTGGGGCCGCTCTCCCCCGCCCTGGGCCTGTAAGGCATCTTTGGGAAAGGCAGGGTACAGGGCCACCACCGCGATCATCAGCACCAGCAGCGCCATGTGGGTCAGCAGCAGGCTTTCTGTTCCGAAGCGCACCGCCTGCTGGCCGCACGCAACGCAGGCCAGGGCATAGGACAGAGACCCCAGCCCACGGCTGAGGCTGTACGACATGTCCACCCCGGCGGCGATGAACTGCACCGCCATGGAGTCCAGCAGAGGATAGGCGTTCAGCTCCAGAATGCCCAGGGTCAGGAAGATCAGGGCGGTGCCCCAGAAGCCGGGGCGGGTGGTGTAGAATACTACATTCACCCCCAGGGCCAGCACCAGACAGGCGTTCAGCAGGCGTTTGATCGGCACCTCCGGGTGGCGGTCCGCCCAGCCTCCCAGCAACGGCTGAGCCAAAATGCCGGCAAAGCAGCGAATGGAGGCAAAGATCCCCGCCTCCCCGCTGGTAAAGCCCCGCCCCAGCAGCAGAGAGGTCTGGTAGCCCGCGAAGATGGCAAACATGGCCCAGTAGACCACGTGGACCAGCGTATAGGATACGTTCAGCCGCCGCAGAGAGGGGAATTCGGTCATACAGTCTCCTTTCCGGGAATCAGCAGACCCAGCAGGGGTTCAAAATCTACGCCCTCCCGCATAGGCAGGTCTTCCGCCGCGGTCCGCTCCGCGCAGGCACGGACGAACGCCGCCGCCTCTCCGGCGGCGGAGGAGAGGGACTCCCCCCGCACCAGGGCCCCGGTGAGGACGCTGGAGAACACGTCCCCGGTGCCGTGGAACTCATGGGCCACATAGGCGGTCTGAACGGCCTCCGTCTTCCCGGTGCGGGCGTCGAAGCAGACGGCGCCGGTCCGGCCGGGGGCCAGAGAAGCGCCCGTCAGCACCACAGACCGCCGCCCTCCCAGGCTCAGCCGCTCCGTGATCTCCCGGAGGCCCGCCTCGCCGGCGGGCAGCGTCTCATAGGGCTGGCCCAGCAGCAGCGCTGCCTCCGTCAGGTTGGGGGTGATGACGTCCGCCAGCTCCGCCAGCCGGGCCATGCCGCTGCACATGGCGGCGGTGTAGGTCTGGTAGACCCGGCCGTAGTCCCCCATCACCGGGTCCACCACCACCACGGTGTCCGGTCCCCGGAACCGGCAGATAAAGTTCTCCACCACGCCGATCTGCCGCTCACTGCCCAGGAAGCCGCTGTATACAGCCTGGAATGTCAGGCCCAAGCTGGCCCAGTGGTCCGCCACCTTGGACATTTCGTCGGTCATGTCCAGAAAGGTGAACCCCTCGAACCCGCCGGTATGGGTGGAGAGAAATGCCGTGGGCAGGGGGCAGCACTGGACCCCCATGGCGGAGAGAATAGGAATGGCCACAGTGAGAGAACACCGGCCGAAGCCGGACATGTCATGAATGGCAGCAACGCGTGGGGTCATCATGGTACGCTTCCTCTTTTCAATGGTTTTGAACAGACTGCATTTCATTGTATCGTAGATTTTCCTATTGTTCAAGAGGAAGAGATGTGATATACTGCAACTATCCCGGCATCATCTCTGCGGGTATGGTGGAATTGGCAGACACGATGGATTTAGGTTCCATTGGGCAACCGTGCAGGTTCAAGTCCTGTTACCCGCACCAGCTCGCCGCAAGCGTCATATCGCTTGCGGTGAGCTTTTTCATTTCATTGCAGAGCTTATCGTGCGCTCGTTCTGCTGCTTCTCGATTTCAAACTGAACCAACTTCACTGGGCTTCGGTTTGGGTCTGCTGCTTTGCGGCGATTTTATCTTACTCACGAGGCAATATCGACTCCAACCGGCCCTGCCATCAAAAGGGGCATCTTTTTGGGATGTCCCTTTTGACGGGTTTCGCTGTCCGGAGGGATGACTCCGCCCTCCGATGCTCTAAAATACGCGGGTGAATGAATTTGCATTGCGCTAGGCATCCGCTTTCCGGGAAAACACCTGCCCGCCGCCCGTGCCGACTGGAAGGGCGGTGCTGAAAATGTGGATTTTGACCGAACCGTTCCCGCCCAAAAAGAACGATATCCAGAGGCCGCCGTTTTTTGACGTTCGGCGGCCAGAGAACGGCTCCAAACGGCCGGTCCCCTTCTGTGCTTCCACGGTCCCGCAGCCACTGCCGTGCCGCTGGCCGCGCCCTGATTGAAACTAAAAAAAGGAGACGCGCTGAAAAGCGCGTCTCCTTTTACAGCAGAGTTTGACCGTGGTGCATCCGGCACGGCAGGGCGGCGGATCAGACCTCCAAATTCCGGCCGGTCTCCCGGTCGAAGATATGGGCCACGTTCCCGCCGAAGGTGAACGGCAGGGCGCTGCCGGTGGCGGGAATCGGATGCCCCGCCCCCTGGAGATCCATGGTCTGGAGGATGACGATGGTGTCCCGCCCGCAGGCGTCCACGTGGAGATGGACCGCAGAGCCCATCATCTCCGCCACGTCCACAGTGCCCCGCACCGCCTGGGACGCATCCTCGGCCAGGGAGATGTGCTCCGGCCGGACGCCCAGCGTGATGGGGCCGGGCTGGACCTGCTTCCGGGCCAGGTTCGCCTGCTTGGCTTCGGAGAGTTCCACCCGGGCGTTCTCCAGAACCACCGCATAGCGGCCGTCTTCCTTCACCAGCTCCGCATCAAAGAAGTTCATCTGGGGCGTGCCGATAAAGCCCGCCACGAACAGGTTCGTGGGATGGTCGAACACCTCCTGGGGCGTGCCGATCTGCTGGATGACGCCGTCCTTCATGATGACGATCCGGTCGCCCAGTGTCATGGCCTCTGTCTGGTCGTGGGTCACGTAGATGAACGTGGTGTCGATCCGCTGGCGCAGCTTGATGATCTCCGCCCGCATCTGGTTGCGCAGCTTGGCGTCCAGGTTGGAGAGCGGCTCGTCCATCAGCAGGACCTTGGGCTCCCGCACGATGGCCCGGCCAATGGCCACCCGCTGGCGCTGGCCGCCGGAGAGGGCCTTGGGCTTGCGGTCCAGATACTCCGTGATGCCCAGAACCTCCGCCGCCTGATCCACCCGCTTGCGGATCTCCTCCTTGGGGTACTTCTTCAGCTTCAGGGGGAAGGCCATGTTCTCCCGCACAGTCATGTGGGGGTACAGAGCGTAGTTCTGGAACACCATGGCGATATCCCGGTCCTTGGGTGCCACATCGTTCATCAGCTTGCCGTCGATATACAGTTCGCCGCCGCTGATCTCCTCCAGGCCGGCGACCATCCGCAGGGTAGTGGACTTGCCGCAGCCGGAGGGGCCTACCAGCACGATGAACTCCTTGTCCGCGATGTTCAGGCTGAACTCCTGCACTGCCAGCACGCCCTCATCCGTAATCTGGAGGTTCGTCTTCTTCTCCTCAGAGCCCTTTTTCTTCTTGGCGGGTTCCTGGTGGGGATAGACCTTCTTGATGTTTTTCAGAATAACTTCTGCCATGATATCAGGCTCTGGAAACAGCGCCTCCGCAGCTGTTCCCTCACGGCCGGCCGGGGCCGGTCCGCCTCTGTGGCAGGTCTCCACACTGCCGCACCGCGAGCCAGGCGGGGTTCTCCTCCTTTTTTCGTCCCGCTCCCGGCAGAATGTGGAGTGCCGGAGCGGACGGATATGTCGTATTTGACCGGGGACTCAATCCGGGATGGACAGGTATGTGCCCTCCATTGCGCCGCCGGCGCCTACTGTGAACGTCAGGGCCTGATGGGGGGGCGGGACTGCGCCGTCCGGACCGGGCGGGCAGTCGGAAAAGTACAGCCGTGCGCCGCTGTCCGCCATCATCTGCAGGATGGCCGGATCGGCGCTGTTGTAGCGGCGGTCGCTGGATGCGCAGCACACCACCGCCCGGGGAGCGATGGCCTGGATCTGTTCTGCAGAAATACCGTCCCGCTGGCCGTGGTGGCCCACCTTGAAGAGGTCGGCCCGCAGGGAGGCGGGGTCCAGCCCTCCATAGCCCATGTAGTTGGTGTCGCCGGGGAGTAGGATCCGGGTCCCCCGGTACTCCAGCAGGAGGATCAGGCTGTAATTGTTCATGGCCGCGTCCAGCTGGTCCAGGCGCTGCCAGAAAGCGGACGGGTCCGCCTCCTCATACAGTGCCCGGCACGAGGACGCCAGCTTCTCCGCCTGTGCACGGGAGGGGCCCAGCACCCGAACCAAGAGATCCCGGCACAGCCGGAGCTCCATTCCGGCCAGAGGCCGGTGGCGCGGGCAGCTCTGCCCCAGGCAGAGGCGGCGGTAGTCGTTCAGGGCCCGGAGAAACTTGCTCCGGGAGGGCGTCAGGCCCTCCGCCGGAATGTCCAGCGTCCGCATGGAGCGGCAAAACTCCGGGGGCAGCGTCTGCCAGAGGGCCGCGGGAGGCAGCTTCTCCGCCGCGGGCAGCAGGCCGCACAGGTGGTCCTCATGGACATGGGTGGCTGCCATCAGGTCGATGTGGTCCACGCCCCGCAGGGAGAGGTACTGGTCCAAGGGGATACGGCCGGTGGCGCTGTCCCGGTACTCTTCTGCTTCGGCGCTGCCGCCGTCGATCACCATGACAAAGGTGCCGCCGGGGAAGGCCGGGTCGGGACATTCCAGCAGGGCGGCCTCCCCATAGCCCACGTTGACGAATGTCAGCTTCAGTTCTTCCATAGGCGCTCAACCCATGGCCCGCTTGATGTAGAAGCTGGACAGGATCAGCACCAGCAATGTCATCACGATGGCGCCGGCGCTGCCGAAGCCGAAGTCCAGAGACTTGATACCGTATGTATACAAGAACTGAGTGATGGTCGTGGTGGTGCCCGCCGGGCCACCGCCGGTGAGGACGTTCACCTTCTCGAACAGGCGGAAGGTGTCGATGGTCCGCAGCAGGGCGCACAGGGCCAGGCTGCCCTTGATGTTGGGCAGGGTGATGTACCAGAACTGCTGGAAGAAGCCGGCGCCGTCGATGCGGGCGGCCTCATACTGGTTCTCCGACACGGACTGGAGGGAGGCGTACAGCAGCAGAAACACAAAGGGGACGTTCTGCCACACGTCGATCAGCAGGATCGTGCCGAAGGCCGTTTTTGTGTCCATGAACCAGTTGAATACCGGCAGGCCCAGTCCCTTCAGGAACTGGTTGATGATGCCGTAGTTGGCGGAGAGCATCATCCGCCAGCTGAGGGCCACCGTGACGGCGGGCAGCAGATAGGGCAGGAGCAGCAGCGTCCGCATAATCTTCTGCCCTCGCTTGAGGGAGTTGACAAATACTGCGATCAGAAGGCCGAGGGCCATCTCCAGTACCACCGCCAGGATAGTGAACTTGATGGTGTTCCACACCGCCTGCTGAAAATATCCGTTTTTAAAGAGGGAGACGTAGTTATCGAACAGCACAAAAGAGGCGTTCTCCGTGCCCTTCAGGTAGTTGTAGTCGGTAAAGCTGTATACAAATGTGAAAATCAGGGGATAGGCCGTCATGACCAGCAGGACTATCAGGGTGGGCGTGAGCATTCCGATCCCGAACCGGTTTGTGGCCGCCTGGGCGCTATTCAGTTTTGCAATCTCGTTTCTCTTCATACATTGGCCTCACAAACTCGAGAGGTGTGGCCCCAGGGCCCGGCTCCGGGGCTTTTGGAACAACGGCCGGGGCGCCAGACGGCGCCCCGGCCGGCCGTGTCATTTCTGTTTCAGAGAGGCTGGGCTCAGGCCATCAGCTGCTCCAGCTGCTCCTGGGCGTAGGCCAGCGCCTCGTCCATGGTCTTGGTGCCCTGGATGATGTTGTCCATCTCGGTGCCCAGGATGTTGGTGAACTCCGTCCACTCCTCGATCACAGGGCGGTACACGCCGGTCTCCAGAGCGCCGCAGACGGTCTGCAGGTGGGGATAGGTCTCCAGCACGGTGGAATCGGTCAGGCAGCTGTACCGGCAGGGCACGCCGTTGTTCTCAATGGAGGCCAGCTGCACCTCGGGGCTCATGACGTACTCCAGCAGCTCCAGGGCCAGGTCCTTGTGGGGGGCGTTGTCGGGGATGCCGATGCACCACACGCCCTGCAGGGCCACAGCGTCCACAGGCGCGGAGTCGTCGGTCAGCTTGGTGGGGATGGTGGTGTAGTTGGCAGGACCGTCAGCAGTGGGGGTGTACCAGCCGGGCCAGATCTGGGCCAGGGCGGTCTCGCCGGAGGTCACGGAAGCCACGATGTCGTCCTTGTCCAGGGTGCTGCCCAGGGCGTACAGGTCCAGGTACTCCTGCATGGCGGCCTTGAACTCGGGAGTGTCAACGGTGGGGTTGTTGTTCTCATCCACGACCCAGCCGCCGTGGACAACCAGGTGGGGCAGGAAGTCGGACAGGATGTTGTCGGCGCTGCCGCCGCGGATCAGGAAACCGTTCTTGTTGGAGTCGGCTGCCTTGGTCTTCTGGGCGATGTCCATCAGATCCGCGAAGGAGTCGATATCCTCGGGGGCGTAGCCGGCGTCCGCCAGCAGCTGCTTGTTGTACATCATGACCGTCACGTTGCCGTAGTAGGGAGCCAGGTAGATGTCCTCGCCCACCTTGCAGATGGTGGTGGTGGCGGGAATGATGTCGTCGTCAAAGCTGTATCCCATCTCGCTGAGGTTGGCCAGTACGCCGTTCTCAGTGAACTCGGCCATCCAGGAGCCGTCCACCATGCACAGGTCGTAGGTGCCAACTTCGTTGACGGCATCCAGGGCGATGCCGGTGTGCAGGTCGTCGAAGGACATGAGCATCACTTCGATGTCCACGTTGTGCTCCGCTTCAAAGGGGGCCAGGCTGGCCTCCAGGGACTCGCCGTAGGCGCCGCCCCGCAGGATCAGGGTCATCTTGGTGGGCTCGCCGGAAGTGCTGCCCTCGCTGCCTTCATCGGCCATGTCCTCTCCACCGCCGCCGCAGGCCGCCAGAGACAGCGTCATGGCCAGCGCCAGGACCAGGGTAAGCAGTTTTTTCATTTCGTTTCCTCCTACTCTTTTCCGCTTGATGTTGTGTCAGGGATCGGAAGTGCGATGTATTTTGTTACTCTTTGACAGCACCGCTTGACAATCCGGAGATCAAGTAGTTCTGCGCAAAGATCACAAACAGGGTGATGGGGATGACAGACACCACGCCGCCTGCGGCCACCAGGCCAAAGTTGGTCAGGTTGTCCTCCGTGTTCAGCACCGACAGCGCCAGGGGCACGGTGTAGTTGCTGGGGCTGCGGGTAAAGATGACCGTGTAGGTGTACTCATTCCAGGCGTACATGAAGGACAGCATGGCTACCGCGGCGATACCCGGCGCCACCAGGGGCAGGACGATCTTGCGGAAGAGCTGCCACTCTGTGGCGCCGTCCACCTTGGCGCTCTCCTCCACCTCCTCCGGCAGGTCCTGGAAAAAGCTGATGAGGAACCAGATAATCAGCGGCACGTTGATGAGCACGCAGGCCAGCGTCACCGGGATCTTGGTGTTCAACAGGCCGATCTTGCTGAACATGGTGTACAGGGGGATGGTGAAGGCCACCGGAGGCAGCACGCGGACCAGCAGCACCCAATAGGTCATTGGCCGCTTCAGCCCGAAGCGGAATCTCCGCCGGGCCAGGATATAGGCGGCGCAGATTCCCACGATCAGCGACAGCACCAGGGAGCTCAGCGTGGTCTGCAGGCTGTTGATGGCGGCTTGGCCGAAGCCCTTGCTGACAAACAGGCTGATAAAATGCTCAATGGTGAGGGACTGCGGGATCAGGGAGATATGCCCCTGCATCTCCGATGTAGGGCGGATGGCCATGGCCACCAGCCAATAGATGGGAAACAGGGCGATCACCAACAGCAGGGCGCAGCCAAGGACTTTTCCCACTGTCCCGGCTCTTTTTCTCGCTTTCATATCCTCTCCTCCTCGTTTTTGCGCATGGCAAAATTCCCGCCGCGCACCCGCGGCATTCTGTATTTTTCCAAAGTACGGGTCAACTGGAGCCGCGCACCCGCAGCTCTGTGGGCACCACCGTGACCTGGGGGACGTCCGTCTCCCCTGCCAGCAGCGCCTGGAGCCGCGCCACGCTCAACTCCCCCATCCGGCGGCAGTCGATGTGGACGGAGGTGAGCTCCGGCTCCAGCATCCCGCAGGCGGAGCTGTCGTCTAGTCCCGTCACCGCCAGGTCCTCCGGCACCCGCAGGCCCAGGCGGAGGGCGGCCTTCATGGCTCCGGCGGCCATCACGTCGTTTCCGCCGAAGATAGCCGTGGGCCGGTCCTGCCGGGACAGCAGCTCCAGGCAGGCCTCTGCGGCACTCTCCACCGTGGGATCGCACAGCTTGATGTGCCGGGTGTCTGCCGGCAGGCCGTGGGCCTGGGTGACTTCCAGAAAGGCCCGGTACCGCTCTCCCAGTATATAGGGGGAGAAGCGCCCTGCCAGCATGGCGATGTTCCGATGACCCCGGCCGATCAGGTGCTCCAGCGCCTGGCGGACCCCGCCGTATTCGTCCGACACCACGCAGGGAATGTCCAGTCCCTGGATGCGGTTGTTTACCAGTACCACGGCCAGATCCCGGTTCTGGAGCTCTGCGATCATATCCGGTCGGGCATTGCCGCCCAGGATCACACCCTCCACCTGTTTGTTTTTGGAGGTGTTGGAGGCCGTGTCCCAGTCCGCAGCGGTGGAAATGACCAACTCAAAGTCACTTCGGTTCGTCTCCCGCATGATCCCGGTGCAGATGCCGGCGTAGAATTCGTCCAGGATCGTGGCCCCCTCCTTACAGATCAGGAAGGCGATCTTGTCCGTTCGCTGGCGGGCCATGGCCCGGGCGATGGCATTTGGAGAGTAGTGGAGCACTTCCGCTGCTTCAAACACCTTCCGGCGGGTGTCCTCCCGGACCCGCTCCGGATTGGAGAACGCGCGGGACACGGTGGCGATGGAAACTCCGGACAGTCTGGAGACATCATAGATGGTTGGATTCACGGTCACGCCCCTTTTCGCGTAAGCGTTTTCATATTTTTCGTAGGAAAATAACAGTTTTTTTGTTGTAAAGCTTCCAGTGTTTTCCTGGATCAAGTCAACTTTAACACTTTTTTGCGGTGGAAGCAAGGGATTCTTTGTATTTAATGTACATTTTACACAGGTGTAGAAAAGCTCTAACATTCCTTGTATAGATCGGCAGAAATGTAACCGCTTCCATTAAAAGCACTTATGACAGATGATACTGCTCCGGGAATGTGAGAGGTGCTTCTCTCCAGGCTTGTCTTTTTCCCGCGCCTATATTATACTGTTCACGGAATTCTCAGGAAAAGAGCTGATGGGATGTACAGAGCCAGGTCCGCCCTCCGCCATGGGCAGATGTCCGAGGCATTTTCCACCATGGTTTTTCTGACCCTGTCCGGCGGGCTGCAGGACGCTTACACCTACTGCATCCGGGGACAGGTTTTCGCCAATGCCCAGACGGGAAACATCGTTCTTATGAGCCAGCGGGCCTTTGCCGGGGATCTGGCCGGCGTCCTCCGGTATCTGATCCCGCTGCTGGCCTTTGCGCTGGGCGTCTTTGCTGCGGAGATGGTCCGCCGCCGCTGTCAGGAGATTTCCAGGCTCCACTGGCGGCAGATGGTGGTGCTGGCTGAGATCGGCCTGCTGCTGGGCGTGGGATTCCTCCCATCGTCCTGGGATGCGCCGGCCAACGCGCTGGTGTCCTTCACCTGCGCCATGCAGGTCCAGGCGTTCCGCAAGGTCAACGGCAGCGCATACGCCAGTACCATGTGCATCGGCAATCTCCGCAGCGGGGTGGACGCCTTCTGTGCCTACTGGGACACCCGGGACCGGACCGCCCTGCGGAAGGCCGGCCGCTACTTCGCCGTCATCCTCATTTTTGCCCTGGGGGCCGGATTCGGCGGCGTTGCCTCCCAGCTCTGGGGAACAGGGGCCATCTGGGCCAGCTGTCTGCTGCTGGCCGTCAGTTTTCTTCTGATGTTCCGGCAGGAGATCCAGGCGGAAGCGGACTGCTGAGGATGCGGGGAACGGCCTCCATCCGGATTTCACACCAATAATGATATGATGAGGAGAATGAGAACCATGTCTGAAACAGCCAAAATGCTCCATGTGAATCTGGCCCCCGGAGAGGCGGGCCGCTACGCCATCGTCCCCGGGGATCCGGACCGGTGCGAGCTGATCGCCGCCCACCTGGACAACCCCCGCATGGTGACCCGGAAGCGGGAGTTCACCACCTGGGAGGGCACGCTGGATGGAGAGCGGGTCACCGTTACCTCCACCGGTATCGGGGGGCCCTCCACCGCCATCTGCGTGGAGGAGCTCCATAAGTGCGGGGCGGATACCTTCATCCGGGTGGGCACCTGCGCCTCCACCTGCGCCGACGTCCAGTGCGGGGACATCGTGGTGGTCAGCGGCAGTGTCCGCATGGACGGCACCAGCCTCCACTACCTGCCCATGGAGTTCCCTGCCGTCCCCAGCTACCAGCTGCTGAAGGCTCTGGAGGAGAGCTCTGTGTCTCTGGGCTTTCACACCACGGTGGGCGTCAGCATCACCAAGGACTCCTTTTACACGCAGGCGGAGCCGGAGACGAAGCCGGTGTCCGATGATCTGATCCGCCGCTGGCAGAGCTATGTCCGGGGCGGTGCCGTCTGCACCTCCATGGAGGAGTCCATCCTCTTCTCTGTGGGCTCCAGCCTGGGGATCCGCACCGCCTCCATCCTGGTATCCGCCACCAATTTTGACGGGTCCGTCTCCAAGCGCAACAGCGCCGACGTCTATCCCACCGACAGCATCCAGAAGCCCATCCTCTCCGCCATCGAAGCCCTGCGCCGGATCATCCGGCAGGACAAGGGCTGATCTCCCTCCGGATATCAAAACCGCCCCGTGCCTGCGGCACGGGGCGGTCCTTTTATATCCCATCTCTCCGCCGTACTCCCGGCGGTATTCCTCCAGCTCTTCCGCGTCCCGATCATCCAGGGCGTGAAGGCCGCCCCGGCCCTCCATGTGGTGGGTCAGCTCGTGGGACAGAGTGGTGTACAGCTCGTCCTCCCATGTTTCCTGGCCCCAGTCCTCCCGCTCTGCAAGGGCGGCAAAGGAGCCGTAGTACAGGTTGATATACTGGCCCAGCAGGTCATCGCAGTACTCCCCCAGGATATACATCTCGCCCTCCGGGAACTCCGGGTCCGGCTTGGCCTCCTCCAGCAGGTTGATCCCGCCGTTGAGGCCGTCGAACAACGCCGCCGGGAAACTGTCTGCCATGTCGTCCAGCAGGTCGTTCACCCGGTCGATGGTCAGGATCATGGCTGTTTCCCTCCTCACGCCTTGGGCACCTGCTTCATGCTGAGGCCGATGCGCTTTTTCTTCTCGTCCACCTCCAGCACCACCACCTGGACGATGTCTCCCACAGACACCACCTCCGAGGGGTGTTTGATAAACTTCTGGGACACCTGGGAGATGTGGACCAGCCCGTCCTGGTGGACGCCGATGTCCACGAACACGCCGAAGTCGATGACATTCCGCACCGTGCCCGTCAGCACCATGCCGGGCTTCAGGTCCTTCATCTCCAGCACGTCGGTGCGGAGGATGGGCTTGGGCAGCTCGTCCCGGATGTCCCGGCCGGGCTTCATCAGTTCCGCCGCCACGTCCCGCAATGTGGGCACGCCCACGCCGCAGTCCGCCGCCGCCCGGTCCTCGCCGTAGGTCCTGATCTGGGCGTTCAGATCTCCCAGCTTCCCATCCCGCACGTCCGTGAGGGTGTGGCCGGTGAGGGAGAGCAATTTCTCCGCCGCGGCGTAGCTCTCCGGGTGGACGGCGGTGTTGTCCAGCACGGAGCGGCTCTCCGGCACCCGCAGGAAGCCGGCGCACTGCTCAAAGGCCTTGGGCCCCAGCTTGGGCACCTTCAAGATCTGCTTCCGGGAAGTGAAGGGGCCGTTTTCCTCCCGGTAGGCCACCACATTTTTCGCCGTGGTCGCGTTCAGCCCCGCCACACGCTGAAGCAGGGAGGGGGAGGCGGTATTCACGTCCACGCCCACGGCGTTCACACAGTCCTCCACCACACCGTTCAAAGCCTCGTCCAGCCGCTTGGGGGGCATGTCGTGCTGGTACTGTCCCACGCCGATGGCCTTGGGGTCGATCTTCACCAGCTCCGCCAGAGGGTCCTGGAGGCGCCGGGCAATGGATACGGCAGACCGGAGATTCACGTCGTACTGGGGGAACTCCTCCGCCGCCAGGGGGCTGGCGGAGTACACGCTGGCCCCGGCCTCGCTGACGATCATGTAGCTGACATGGGCGCCGGCCTCATTCACCTGCCGGATCAGCTTCACCGCCATCTGCTCCGTCTCCCGGCTGGCTGTGCCGTTGCCGATGGCGATGTGCTCCACGCCGTGCTTTCGGATCAGCTTTGCCAGGGCGGCGATAGCCTCGTTCTCCTGCCGCTCGCCGTAGGTGGGGTATACCACGGCGGTGTCCAGCACTTTGCCCGTGCCGTCCACCACCGCCACCTTGCAGCCCATCCGGTACCCCGGGTCCAGGCCCATGGTGACCCTGCCCTTCACCGGGGGCTGCATCAGCAGGGGCTTCAGATTCAGGGCGAACTGGCCGATGGCCCCCTCGTCCGCCCGCTCCGTCAGGTCGGAGCGAGCCTCCCGCTCCAGGGCGGGGAAGATCAGGCGGTCGTATGCGTCCTCCGCCGCGGACTTGATAAATTCCATTGCGGCGCTGCCGGGGACGATCACATGCCGCCGGACGGCCTGGAGGGCCCGGTCCCGGTCCAGCTCCACGCGGACCTTCAGAAAGCCCTCCTTCTCCCCCCGGTTGACGGCCAGGATCTGGTGACCCTGAAGCCGGGAGAGGGCCTGGGAGAAGTCGTAGTACAGCCGGTAGACAGAGTCCTCCTCCACCGCCGCCTGGGAGCAGAGCTTTCCCTCCCGCTCCAGGAGGGTGCGGAGGGTCTTGCGGAGGGCGGCGTCGTCGCTGATGGTCTCGGCGATGATGTCGGAGGCGCCGGAGAGGGCGTCCTCCACCGTCTCCACGCCCTTTTCGGCATCCACATACCGGGCGGCCTCCGCCGTCGGGTCCGGGCAGTCCGGCCCCTGGGCAAACAGCAGCTCCGCCAAAGGCGCCAGGCCCTTTTCCCGGGCAATGGTGGCCCGGGTGCGGCGCTTCTGCTTGTAGGGGCGGTACAGGTCCTCCACCTCCGCCAGCGTCCGGGCGGCGTCGATGGCGGCGGAGAGTTCCTCCGTCAGCTTGCCCTGTTCCTCGATAGACCGCTTCACCGCCTCCCGGCGTTCCGCCAGGTTCCGCAGGTACTGGAGGCGCTCCTCCAGATTCCGCAGGGCGGTGTCGTCCATGGCGCCGTGAAGCTCCTTGCGGTAGCGGGCGATGAAGGGAATGGTGTTGCCCTCGTCCAGAAGGCGGACCACGTTTTCCACATGGCGGGGGTCTTTGTCCAGCTCAGATGCCAGTTGTTGAATGAGATCCTGCATGCTCCTGTTCCTTTCCTGATAAATCGCTGTTTATGATGAAGAGCAGTCCCGCTTTCCACACCGGAAACGGGACTGCTTCCCCAGAGATCGCGTTGTGTTTCTTATGCGTATGGTGTTCCGCCCTTACCGATCATCCAGCTGCTCCAGAGAGTCGTAACACCATGTCCTGAATAACTGGCAATAGGCCCGGAATCCCTTCTGCCCGATCAGGTAAATATTCGGCATATAGCGCATCCGCTTCCGCGCGTAAGCGATCCGCTCAAGGCCATTGTCCAAGGCCGTATGATTGCTGAGCGCCACTTCTACGTTCTGGCGTTCCGCCTGTTCCATAAAATGTTCCAGAGACCGCAGGTATTGGATCGTGCCGTGTCGGCTCATGGGAGGCGCGGAACCTCCCCAAAGGGCCGCCTGATGGGATACGCCATTCTCTGTTACATTGAAGATATAACTCAATCCTCCCGGTGTGTGTCCGGGGGTCTCATAGACCAGGAGCCGTTTGTCTCCCAGAGCAATGACATCCCCTTCTCCCACATAGACGTCGATGTCATAGTCTTTCCACGTCTCCGGCCTGTCTCGCTTGATGGGCTCTTCCGCCCAAAATCGGTCATCCCGTTGTGAGAGATATGTCTCTGCATGAAACGCCTCCCGGAGCCAGCGTCCGCAGCCGGTGTGATCCACATGTCCATGGGTCAGCACCAGTTTTCGGATCGCGCCGGGGTCCCATCCGGTCTCCCGAACCGCAGAAATGATCGCATCAAACGCCTGCTGGCAGGGCCAGATCGCGTCCAGCACGATCAGTCCCTCCGAAGAGCGCAGGACGAAACAGTTTGTCTCTTTCTGCGCAATAATCAGAAGATCGTCAAAAATCCGTGCGTGCGTAAAGAAGGACATATCCTCCATATTCCGAAAGGTCTCTGCTGTGATCTGTGGCCGGTCATCTCGCATACTGACAACATTCCTTTCTATTCCATCAAAAAATGTTACAGATGAGCCGCGGCACAGTGTCAGTTCAATTTTGATTGAGAGCAGAATTTGAGAACCCGTTTCTATGAGAGTTTTCGGTGAAACTGGTCCATCCGCTATGCTCTGTGCAACGTCTCACCTATTGCTTGCACAGAGCCCCGGCGATTCTTCGCCGGCAGCATCCTCTGTTTCTTCATGCTCCACCTCATCCGAAAGCGCAGGTCATTTCATTTGTGATACAGCTTCTTCGTCTCGTACCGGGCCTCGCAGCTGACGTTGATGCCCAGGCGGCGCAGAAGGTTTTCGTCCACCTCGCTGAGGATCACCGTGAAGTGGGCGTCGCAGCCCCGGAGCTTGGGCAACTGCTGCTGGGCCAGCTCCGCCAGGGGGTTGGTCAGGGCGGAGATGGTGAGCGCCATCAGCACTTCATCCGTGTGGAGCCGGGGGTTCTTGTGGCCCAGGTACTGGGTCTTCAGCCGGCACACCGGCTCCAGCACCTGGGCGGAGATCAGCTCGAACTGGTCACCGATGCCGCCCACGGCCTTCAGCGCGTTCAGCAGCAGGGCGGAGGCCGCCCCCAGGGTGTCGGAGGTCTTGCCGGTGACCACCCGGCCGTCTGGCAGCACCATGGCGCCGGCAGGGCCGCCGGTGGTCTCCGCCTTCAGCAGGGCAGCGGACACCGCCGGGCAGATGTCCGGTGTGACGCTCGCCTGTTGCATCACCAGCTCCAGCTTCCGCACCGGCTCGTCCCCGGCTTTGCCCCGCAGCCGCTCCACGCAGGCGGTGTAGTAGCGCCGCAGGATCTCCATGCGGCTGGCGGCGCAGCACACCGCGTCGTCACAGATACAGTTGCCAACCATGTTCACTCCCATGTCCGTGGGGGACTGGTAGGGGGACGTGCCCTGGATCTTCTCAAAGATGGCGTTCAGCACCGGGAAGATCTCCACATCCCGGTTGTAGTTGACGGCAGTCTTGCCATAGGCCTCCAGATGGAAGGGGTCGATCATGTTCACGTCGTTCAGATCCGCCGTGGCCGCCTCGTAGGCCAGATTCACCGGATGCTTGAGGGGCAGGTTCCAGATGGGGAAGGTCTCGAACTTGGCGTAGCCCGCAGCGATGCCCCGCTTGTAGTCGTGGTAGAGCTGGGAGAGGCAGGTGGCCATCTTGCCGCTGCCGGGGCCCGGCGCCGTCACCACCACCAGCGGGTGCGTGGTCTCCACATACTCATTCTTTCCAAGGCCCTCGTCGCTGACAATGTGCTGCACGTCGGAGGGGTAGCCCGCGATGGGATAGTGGCGGTAGCACCGGATGCCCAGGGTGGTCAACCGCTTCAAAAAGGCGTCCGCCGCCCCCTGGCCGCTGTACCGGCTCATCACCACGCCGCCCACATAGAAGCCCATGCCCCGGAAGATGTCGATCAGCCGCAGCACGTCGTCGTCATAGGTGATGCCCAGGTCCCCCCGGACCTTGTTTTTCTCGATGTCTGCGGCGTTAATGGCAATGAGGATCTCCACGTCGTCCTGCAGCTGCTGGAGCATCCGGATCTTGCTGTCCGGCTCGAATCCCGGCAGCACCCGGGAGGCGTGGTAGTCGTCGAACAGCTTGCCGCCGAACTCCAGATACAGCTTGCCGCCGAACTGGGCGATGCGCTTTTTGATCTGCTCGGACTGGGTGGTGAGGTACTTCTGATTGTCAAAACCGATGGCCGGCATACGATCTTCCCCTTTTCTCTCTGGTTGTTCAAAATTCGGTGATAGTATACCACACCCTGTCCCGTTTTGGAAGTGGAGAACCAAGGCTTTTCCGCTGCGCCCTGCATCTTGCAGGCGGCCAGCTCCCATGGTACAATCAGCGGAGAATTTGCAGGGAGGGGATCCAGATGCGCAACACCTTTGACCGCTTCAATGGCCGGCACCAGGACTATCAGGCCGCCAGACCTTCTTATGCCCAGGAATTCCTGGACTGGCTGGGAGAGCTGTACGCGCCGCCGGAGCGCTATACAGCGGCGGACATCGGATCCGGCACCGGCAAGCTCTCCGCCCAGCTGCTGGCAGCGGGCTTCCGCGTCTGCGGCGTGGAGCCGAATCCGGATATGCGGGGGGCGGCGGAGGCGCTTCTGGGCGGCGATCCCCGGTTCTCCTCCTCAAATGGAACGGACCATGATACCGGGCTGCCGGACCGGTCCGTGGACATGGTCGCAGCGGCCCAGGCCTTCCACTGGTTCGACGGTCCTGCCTTTGCGCGGGAGTGCCGCCGGATCCTGCGTCCCGGCGGGCGGGCCGTTCTCGTCTGGAACGTCCGTGGGTCTGCACCGGTGAACCAGGCCTTGGCCCAGGTCTTTCGGGAGCACTGTCCGAGCTTTCACGGATTCACCGGCGGGATGGGGGAGGACGACCCCCGCATCCGGGATTTTTTCGGCGGGGCGTATGAAAAGCGGCGGTTCCCCAATCCCCTGACGCTGGACCGGGACCAATTCCTCCGGCGGTGCTTTTCCAGCTCCTATGCCCTGCGGGAGGGAGACGCGGATTACGAAGCCTTTCGGGCGGCGCTGGAGGCGCTGTTCGACACTTTCGCCTCCGGCGGGCAACTGATTCAGCCCAACGAGACTGTGGCCTATGTGGGGATCCCCGCCGCTCCCCGGGGATGAGGCATTTCCAGAATTGAAAGGTCGACCTTATCAGAAAAAATAATGCTTATTATTACAAGTTCAGGCTTTACTTATGGAAAATCAGCCGATATAATAACTAAGGTTGGGCATCTTTGGAGAAAAGGTCGACCTGACCGGAGTGTCTGTAAATCAAAACCGGGAGGTTTTTGGATATGTCAAATTGTGCCATCGTGGGAATCAACTGGGGAGACGAGGGCAAGGGCCGCATGGTAGACCTGGTGACCGCGGACTACGACGTGGTGGTCCGCTATCAGGGCGGCGGCAACGCCGGCCATACCGTGGTGAACGAGTTCGGCAAGTTTGCCCTGCACCTGCTGCCCTCCGGCATCTTCCGCAAGGGTGTGGTGAACATCCTGGGCAACGGCGTGGCTCTGGATTGCGAGAGCCTGTGGACTGAGATGTCCGACGTCATGGACCAGGGCGTGGCCATCACGCCGGAGAACCTGAAAATCAGCGACCGGGCGTCCCTGCTGCTGCCCTGGCACCGGGACCTGGACTCCCTGGAGGAGGCCCGCCTGGCGGACAAGAAGTACGGCTCCACCAAGCAGGGCATCGCCCCGTTCTATTCGGACAAGTACCAGAAGAAGACCATCATGGCCGGCGAGCTGCTGTACCCGGAAAAGCTCTGGGACCATCTGGCGGGCATTCTGGAGTGGAAGAACCTGACGCTGGAGCGGGTCTACGGCGCCAAGCCCTACACCATGGATGACCTGAAGGCATGGGTAGCGGAGTTTGGCGAGAAGATCAAGCCCTTCATCTGCGACACCGGCGCCTTCCTGCGCCAGGCCCAGGCCGAGGGCAAGCACATCCTGTTTGAGGCCCAGCTGGGCTCCCTGCGGGATCTGGACTACGGCATCTACCCCTACACCACCTCCTCCAACCCCATCGCGGCGTATGCCCCTGTGGGCTCCGGCCTGCCCACCGCCAAGCTGGACAAGATCATCGGTGTGGTGAAGGCATACTCCTCCTGCGTGGGAGAGGGCCCCTTCACCTGCGAGTGGTTCGGTGAAGAGGCGGAGAAGCTGCGGGAGGCCGGCGGTGAGTACGGCGCCAAGACCGGCCGGCCCCGCCGGGTGGGTCCCATCGACATCGTGGCCACCCGCTATGGCATCCAGTGCCAGGGAGCCACGGACATCGCCCTGACCAAGCTGGATGTGCTCAGCTACATGGATGAGATCCCCATCTGCGCCCGATATGAGCTGAACGGGCAAGAGACCGACGCGTTCCCCTTCCCCGCCGTGCTGCCGGACGCCAAGCCCGTCATGACCGCCATGCCCGGCTGGAAGTGCGACATCTCCGGCGTCCGGAAGTGGGAGGACCTGCCGGAGGCGGCCCGGAACTATGTGGAATACGTGGAGCGGGAGATCGGCTGCCATATCACCTATGTGTCTGTGGGACCGGAAAGAGATTCCATCATCATTCGGTGAGGAGGAAATCCGATGCTGTTTGCCGTATTCGGGTGGATCGCGTTGGCAGGTGCCCTCTGCTGGCCGTTTCTCCTTTACCGGATCATTTCAAAAGCATCGAAGGATCGTTCCGCGGGTGTCGAGTGCTTCCTGTTGGCCCTGTTCAGCCTGGATTTTTGTCTCTGGCTGTTTACAGTTTTTACCGCACTCCCTGCTTCATAAATGCTTCGCCTCCGGCGAAACAGACTGCACCCTCTGGAGGCACCCGTTGCGGTGCCTCCTAAACTTTGAAACAAAAGAAAGGTGGCCCACTTATGCCCAAAGATCGTTACGAATCCCCTCTGGCGTCCCGATACGCCTCTGATTTTATGCTGTGTCTGTTTTCTCCGGACACGCGTTTCCAGACCTGGAGGCGGCTGTGGGTGGCCCTGGCCCGGGCGGAGCACAACCTGGGCCTCCCCATCACGGCGGAGCAGGTGGCGGAGCTGGAGGCCCACATCACCGACATCGACTATGAGACGGCTTCGGCGCGGGAGAAGGAGGTCCGTCACGACGTGATGGCCCACGTCTACACCTACGGCAAGGCGGCCCCCTCCGCCGCGGGGATCATCCACCTGGGGGCCACCAGCTGCTATGTCACCGACAACGCGGATCTCATCATCTACCGGGAGGGCCTGCGGTATCTCCGGGGAGAGCTGCTGGCTGTGGTGGCGAACCTCAGTAAATTTGCAGAGCAATACAAGGCCACCCCCACCCTGGGCTATACCCACTATCAGCCCGCCCAGCTGGTGACGGTGGGCAAGCGGGCCACCCTCTGGATGCAGGACCTGCTCTCCGACCTGGAGGAGCTGGGCTTCGTCCTGGACCACATGAAGTTCCTGGGCTGCCGGGGCACCACCGGCACAGAGGCCAGCTTTATGGACCTGTTCGATGGAGACGGCGCCAAGATTGACGAGATGAACCGGCAGATCGCCGCAGAATTCGGCTTTGAGCAGTGTTATGCCGTCTGTGGCCAGACCTATCCCAGAAAGGCGGACAGCCGCATCCTGAACTGCCTCTCCGCCATTGCCCAGAGCTGCTACCGCATGGCCAACGACATCCGCCTTCTCCAGCACGACCGGCAGGTGGAGGAGCCCTTTGAGAAGAACCAGATCGGCTCCTCCGCCATGGCCTACAAGCGCAATCCCATGCGGTCCGAGCGGATCTGCTCTCTCAGCCGCTACCTGATGGCGGACGCCATGAACGCCCCCATGACCGCCTCCGTCCAGTGGTTGGAGCGGACCCTGGACGACTCCGCCAACCGCCGCATCTCCATGCCGGAGGGCTTCCTCTGCGCCGACGCCATCCTGCGTCTCAGTCAGAACGTCACCGACGGGCTCCACGTCAACGAGAAGATCGTGGACCGGACCTGCCGGGAGTACCTGCCCTTCATTGCTACGGAGAACCTGATGATGGAGGGCGTCAAGCGGGGCGGCGACCGGCAGGCGCTCCACGAGATCATCCGCACCTGCTCCATGGCCGCCACCGCCCGGATGAAGGAGGGGGAGCCCTGCGACCTGCTCTCCCGCCTGGCGGCGGAGCCTGCCTTCGGCATGACCGAGGCGGAGATGGAGGCCGTGCTGGACCCGAAGCTGTACATCGGCCGCTGTCCGGAGCAGGTGGACGCCTTCCTGGCCCAGGTGAGGCCCCTGCTCTCCGGCGCCAGCCGGGAAGTCCCGGAGATCAGTCTCTGACCGTTTCATACCGTCCGGGCGCCCTGCCCGCCGTGCCTGCGGCGGGAGGGGCGCCGGAACGCTTTTCAGGCGGAACCCCTTCGGCTGTCCCGGAGCGGAGGAGCCGGGAAGGCTGCCGGAAATGGAATGCCGATTTTGTGGGTTTTGACGTTGACAGTGCGCTGCTGGCGGTGATACACTGCTACCATCGCTTTCGAGATCGAGGCCAAATCCAACCATCAGAAGGCATTGATGGAGAAAAGGATCGTGGAAATTCCGGTTCAGTGAGCGGGGGCAGTGGGAAGCCCGTACAAAGAGTCCGCGGGAAGAAGACTCTGCAGCTGCATTCCGAACGCGGATCTCCGCTAGTAAGTGCGACGAGTTGTGATCGTTATCTCACACGGGCTTGTTGGAGCTTTGAAAGGGATCCCATCATGGGAGCAAATTAGGTGGTACCGCGGATCGCAGCTATTCATCCTAAGATTTTAGGAGAAAGCTGCGTTCTTTGTTATAGGCCCCATAATAAAAAGATTTCTGCACCAGTATCCTGCCTTTTGGACAGCCGGTGGCTGACACGCAAATTTATTTGGGCGGTGCTTCTGGCCATGGCGCGGTCATAGTTTTTGAAAAAAGACCTGGACCAAGAAGGAACTGCTGCCCATCTTTGATCGGATCTGGTCCCGTAGGCTGGTCATGTTTGGGGCTTGAGATGCTGCGGAGGAAGTGCGGCCACTGCCCGCCCTCCATCAAGGTGAGCCTGCTGGACCGGGAGATCTTCGAGCAGTATTATCCCGGTCAGGCCCGGATGATCCGGGACTTCTAGATGCCCAACCGGTCCTAGGGGATGTGACGGGGACGATCCCTGCGTCCGGGGCCCCTCCGATGACGGCGAGAGCGGCAAATGAGGCGGAAAATCCGCATTTCCTGTTGAGTTTTCCATATCTGATGTGATACGATACATTTTATAAATACAGGAGGATGAAACGCATGAGTACCACCACGAAACTCTCCGATCTGTTCGGCAGCATGGTCTTCAATGAGGACACCATGAAGGAGCGCCTGTCCTCTGCGTCCTATGAGGCGTGGAAGAAGTGCGTTACAGACGGAACGTCTTTGGATATCTCCACCGCCAATGAGATCGCCCAGGCCATGAAGCAGTGGGCCGTGGAAAAGGGCGCCACCCACTACACCCACTGGTTCCAGCCCATGACCGGCGTCACGGCGGAGAAGCACGACAGCTTCATTGCCCCTGCCGGCGGCGGCAAGATCCTCATGGAATTCTCCGGAAAAGAGCTGGTCCGGGGTGAGCCGGATGCCTCCTCCTTCCCCTCCGGCGGTCTGCGGGCCACCTTTGAGGCCCGGGGCTACACCGCCTGGGATCCCACCTCCTTTGCCTTCATCAAGGAGGGCAGCCTGTGCATCCCCACCGTCTTCTGCTCCTACTCCGGCGAAGCCCTGGACAAGAAGACGCCTCTTCTGCGGTCCATGGACGAGGTCAGCCGCCAGGCGGTCCGCATCCTCCGGCTCTTCGGCGACACAGAGACGAAGCGGGTCACTGCCCAGGTAGGGCCGGAGCAGGAGTATTTTCTGATTGACAAGGCCCTCTATGAGAAGCGGGAGGACTTGCGAATGTGCGGCCGGACCCTGTTCGGCGCAAAGCCCCCCAGGGGGCAGGAGCTGGAGGACCATTACTTCGGTGCCATCCGCCCCAGAGTGGCCGCGTATATGAAGGATCTGGATGAGACGCTCTGGGCTCTTGGCGTCCTGTCTAAGACCAAGCACAACGAGGTAGCCCCTGCTCAGCATGAGATGGCGCCGGTGTTCTCCGATGCCAACTCCGCCTGCGACCAGAACCAGCTGGCCATGGAAATGATGAAGAAGGTGGCCGACCGCCACGGACTGGTGTGCCTGCTCCATGAGAAGCCCTTCGCGGGCGTCAACGGCTCCGGCAAGCACGACAACTGGTCCCTCTCCACCGACACGGGCAAGAACCTGTTCAAGCCCGGCTCCACCCCCCGGCAGAATGCCCAGTTCCTGCTGTTTTTGGCGGCCTTCGTCAAAGGTGTGGACGACTACCAGGACTTTCTCCGGGCCACGGTGGCCTTCCCCGGCAACGACCACCGGTTGGGCGCCCAGGAGGCACCGCCCGCCGTGCTCTCCATCTTCCTGGGAGACGAGCTCTCCGCTGTGGTGGACTCCATCATCAACGACACGGACTTCCAGAGCACCGGCAAGCGGACGCTGGAGATCGGCGTGGACGCCCTGCCTGCCATCCGCCAGGACAACACGGATCGGAACCGCACCTCCCCCATGGCCTTTACCGGCAACAAGTTCGAGTTCCGGATGCTGGGCGCATCCCAGTCCATCTCCGGCCCCAATATCGCCCTGAACACCATCATGGCCGAGGAGCTGAAACAGTTCGCGGACGAGCTGGAGGCATCCCGGGACTTCCAGGCGGACCTGCCCAAGCTGATCCGCCGGGTATTCACCGAGCATCAGCGGATCATCTTCAACGGCAACGGCTATGACGAGGCCTGGCTGAAGGAGGCCCGGAAACGTGGCCTCTCCAACCTGACCTCCACCGCTGACGCTCTGCCCATGTACACCGCTCCCAAAAACGTGGATCTGTTTGTCAAGCACGGCATCTACACCAAGGAGGAGATCGAGGCCCGGGCGGAGATCCATATTGAGAACTACTCTACGGTCATCTGTATCGAGGCCCGGACCATGACGGACATGATCCGCCGCCAAATCCTACCCGCCGTCTCCGCCTTTGCCGGGGACCTGTGCAGCCGGGCCGGTACCAAAAAGGACCTGGGTGCCTGCTGCCAGTATGAGGTCAGCACTGCCTGCCAGATCGGCAGCTTGACGGATGCCCTGATGGCCGCCTCCGACAAGCTGGAGATGGACCTGTCTGCAATTCCCGCGGACGCTGCGGAAGCTATGCGATACAGCCATGATGTGTTGATCCCCGATATGGATACCGCCCGGCGGGCTGCCGATCAGCTGGAGACCCTCACCAGCTCTGACCGCTGGCCTTTCCCCACCTACTCCGACCTGTTGTTCTCTGTCTGATCCGCAGCACAGTATTCGGCCCGGGGGCGGGAATTGCGGCGGCCTCCCCGGGTCGGCTGCCGGTGGCCGGGGTGAATGTCGCCCTCCAGAAGTCTGGCCCATGTCTGGCCCCGGCCTTGGGCACCAGGGCCCCCTGGCGGCACGGGGCAGTATTTGTCATCAGAGGCGAGCAACAACCGGCCCGGGCCTTTTATGCGTACATCGGGTTCTGAATGGAAAAGCCCACCCGGCACCGGAAGCAGAACTGCCGGACCCGGACATCCAGCCCGATGTGGAGCCAATAGGCCCCTGCCCCTGTTCCTACCGTAGGCAGGCCCCCTTGTATTCCGGGAGTTCATTGCCGCGGCGGAGGCCAATCAAGAGACACAGCGACTTTTCAATTCTGAACCTGCCATTTCATGCACGGCACAGCCCTGTCCACCCAAATTGGTGGACAGGGCTGTGCTTTGGGATAACCAATCGTTTATAGCAGCACCGCGCAGTCTGTGTCCGGCCCCTTGTTGGCAAAGTGATGTCGTGACCATCTCCAGAGAGGAACGCCTTCGGAGTCGCTCTGCCAAATCGGGCGGGCACTCCAATGCCCCCTTATGGAGAGGACTCAGTGCCAACACCTGGGCCAGAATGTTGCCGAAGACATCGAAGCGGCTCTCAGCATCCTTTTCCACCTCGCTGATCTCCTTGACCGGCTGCTTCATGCGCTTAGCTATCTCTTCTTCGATGTCCCGGACATAATACTGAATGGACAGCAGGTCCGCCGCCTCGCGGGCAACGGCCCTGCCAGACTGCAGAACCGTCGCTCAGCGGAGGGCTACTTCGTTCTGGCTTCCACCTGGTATGACTTCCTGCGGGACAACAAGAACGTGCTGGAGGACTTCATGTGGCACGCCGACGAGGCGGAGACCTCCATGGCGCTGTCCCTGTACGGCGACTTGGTCCACATGGACCTGGCCATCGACGGCGGCGGCACGACGCTGGTGGACGGCAAGTGGAAGAAAGCGCCCGGCGAGACTTCTCATCCTTTCCAGTTTTATCATTTCGACGGCACTTTTGCTCTGATGGAGAAGGACGATCTGGACTACGGCGTGATCGGCAATCCCACCAAGGCCAGCAAGGAAAAGGGCGATGCACTGGTGGAGAAGGTCGTGGAAGGTTACAGCGCCTTCATCAAAGACCTGCTGGAAAGACATCCTGTTGGAATCAATCCTCTGGGCTTCCGGAATCCCTTGGGCTTCAACGGCTTCAACGGCGGAGCTTATCCCACATTCGACAAGGATCACGACGAGAAGGGCCGGCCTATCTACTACAACAAGTGATATAACACATAACAGGTTTCACATAACGGTTTAATGGAGGAGCATATGAAAAAGAAACTGACTTGTCTGTTGCTGGCTATGGCCATGGTGTTCTCCCTGACTGCCTGCGGAAGCGGCGGAGATAGCTCCGGCGGTGAAAGCGCAGAGGGACAAACTTATGAGTGGACGGCGTCCAGCGGACTTGCGGTGGGAAGTTCCTGGGATCTTGGCCTTCTGAAATTTGCTGAACTGCTCAACGAGCAGTAACGGCGCCATCACCTTGACGGTCCACTCGGGTGCTACGCTGGGATCCGCCAAGGAGACGCTGGAAGGTGTGCAGATGGGCTCCATTGATTTTATCGTAGAGAGTTCTGCGTCCCTGTCCAACTTTACGGATGCCATGTCCGTGTTTGACCTGCCCTATCTGTTCCCCGATGCTGCCACCGCACGGAAAGCTCTCAGCGGTGAGGCTGCTCAGGGGCAGCTGGACGCCCTGGAGTCCATCGGGATGAAGGGCATCAACTATTGGGAGAACGGCATTTATGCCATCGGCGCGGTGAAGCCAGTCAAGAATCTGGCGGATCTGAAGGGAATGCGTGTCCGGTCCATCGACAGCCCCCTGCAGGCGGATGTGTACAGCGCACTGGGCGCTATGCCCGTGGTTCTGGCTTGGGGTGATATCTATACCTCCATCCAGACCGGCGTAGCGGATGCAGTCAGTTCCACTGCGGTTACCAACATGTATACCCAGAACTTCTATGAGGTTGCTCCCTATATCACACTGAGCAACCACGGTTATTCTCCCGCTCCTCTGATTTGCAGCAAATCTCTCTGGGATTCCCTGTCGGAGGATATCCAGCAGCTGGTTATGGAGTGTGCAGAGGAAGCCCG
>ENA-UEQO01001293-UEQO01001293.1-human-gut-metagenome-genome-assembly--contig:-NODE-1293-length-26404-cov-15.216166_pt1 | contig 26404 bp, 17 predicted proteins | sample MGYA00242938_ERZ507940 | MGnify/ENA primary metagenome ERZ507940 (study PRJEB26167, sample SAMN06115517) | human gut metagenome | host: Homo sapiens | place: China:Chongqing | collected 2014-12-03... | reverse complement strand
CGGGCCGATGTGTACCGGCAAGCGGCAGACCCACATCCGTAACGCTCCTTCGTCGCGAACGGCTGTGACCGGCATCGACCCCTACTGCACTCGCAGATTTTGAAGAAGAGCCCTGCATTGACAAGTGTATCGTTGCCCGCAAAAAGTCACGGATCCAGCGAAAAATTTCTGCTTCTCGCCGCTATTGGACGCGGCTGTGTTAGAGGCTTCATCCATTCAGCGGAAAAATCATGTTTTTTCGTTTCTGCTTGCTTTTTCCGACGGAATCCGCTATGATGGGGAAACAGGAACTTCCTGAGACTGATTGTTTCCCGAAACCTGCATATGCTACACGCAGGGAGGATCGCGCTATGACGCTTTCGTCTGAACAATTTCACACACTTTACGACGGAGCAGCACAGCCGGTCATCCTTGTGCGGGACGGCGCCGTCGCAGAGCTGAACTGCCACGCGCAGGAGCTTTTTGCCGTGGGAACGGCGCTCCGCGCCTATTTACCGCAGGACGCGGCACTGCCGGAAATGCTGTACGCACGCCCGGCCGTGCTGCCCGTGATGGCCGGCGGCGTCTGCGTCAGCGCCAATACGCAGCCGCTGGACGATGCGCTGCTGCTGTTCCTGCCGCCGCAGGATACGCGCGACGAACTTGCCGCGTTCTGCCGCGCCGCGCAGTCGATCTCCACGCCGCTGACGACGCTGCTGTCCGTATCCGGAACACTTTTCCCGCTTCTTTCCGAAGCAGAGGATCCGGCTGTGCAGCAGAATCTGGCCGTGCTCAACCGCGCCTGCTATCAGCTGCTGCGGGCATCGGAGAATCTGACCGATCTGAGCTATGTGCAGCACGGGCGGCTGCCGCTGTCGCTGGAAAAGACTGACCTGACCGATTTTCTGGACGGTCTGGCCCAGCGCGCGGACGAGCTGTGCCGGCAAATGGGGCTGGCGTTGGAGGTTGATCTGCCGCAGGCTCCCATTTTCGTCTGGATCGACCGCCGACAGGTGCGCCGTGCGCTGCTGGCGCTGCTGTCCAACGCAGTCAAGTTCTCTGCGCCGGGAGGCACGCTGCATCTGACGCTCACGCGGCACGGCAGGCGCGCCGTGATCCGTCTGTCCGACAGCGGCGAGGGCATGGACGCGGAGATCCTATGCAGCGCATTCCACCGCTACGCAAGGCCGGAGGTACCGGAGGATTCGCGCTTCGGCGCGGGCTTCAGCCTGCCTGTCGTGCAGGCGATCATGCAGGCGCACGGCGGCTCGATCCTGCTGCAGTCGCAGCGGGGCGGCGGCACGGACGCGCTGCTGACGCTGCCGGCCGGAGGGCCGACAGACCGGACGCTGCTCAAATCGCCGCGTATCTCGGTCGACCGCAGCGGCGGCTTCGTCCCGGAGCTTGTGGAGCTTTCCGACGTTCTTCCGCCGCAGGTATTCGATGTGCGGAACTTCCTGTAAGACAAAAGCGGAACAAACGCACGCAGTCCCTGCGGCACACCGCAAAATCGCCAGAGGGCGCTGACCGTTTACCGGCAGCGCCCTCCTGTTGTATAGAATGCCATGCTTTTCTTTTGCCAATGGCACAGCATACGCCATTGATTGACATTTTTCGACCGGTCTGGTAAAATAGGTATGGTTCTTTTTGAACCCCAAGGACGCCAAAACAGCGACGGGCGGTTTTCCCCGGAATCCTCTGTAAAGGGGGTGTTCCGATGCCGATCACATTGACTTTCCATATCTTTGGATTGACTATTACGATCCGCATTAACGGGCGAAACCGCCACTCGGCAAAGTGACGGTTTCTTAACATAGTTTAAGAATCAGCATTTCACCGGGGACAACCGCTTGTCGAGGCGTCCTTGGTTACTTTTATTATACCAGACACTTTTGATTTGTCAAGCGGGCACAAACGGCGTAGATTGACATTTTTCGACTGGTCTGGTAGAATAGTTAAGGTTCTTTTTGAACCCCAAGGGCGCCAAAACAGCGACGGGCGGTTTTCCCCGGAATCCTCTGTAAAGGGGGTGTTCCGATGCCGATCACTTTGACTTTCCATATCTTTGGATTGACCGTAACGATCCGCATTAACGGGCGAAACCGCCACTCTGGCAAGTGACGGTTTCGAAACGCTATATGTGTTTTCTTTGACTAGCACTTAACCGGGGACAACCGCTTGTCGAGGCGTCCTTGGTTATTTTTATTATAGCAGGTTCTTGCGGTTTGTCAAGGGCGCGGAAACGGTCGCATGGATTGACATTTTTCGATTTGCCTGGTAAAATATATGCGGTTCTATTGAACCCCTGAGGCTCCAACACAGCGATAGGCGGTTTTGTCTCACCTCGTAAAGGAGGTGATAAGATGCCGATTACGATCACATTCCATATCTTTGGATTCACGGTCACCATCCGCATCAAAGGCAGAAACCGCCACTCTGCACAGTGACGGTTTCTTGATCTTTTGATCTAGTTTCCTTCGCAACCCAGAGGCAAAACCGCTTGTCGCGGAGCCTTGGGTTATTTTTATTATAGCAGGTTCTTGCGGTTTGTCAAGGGCGCAGAAAAGGGGGCCCCTTGTGGGGCCCCCTCTTTGCTTTGGGGTTTCAGAGAGGAAATCTCAAATTAGTACGGAATGGTCCTGTCGAGGACGTAGATCACCGCGTACGGAGCATTGCCCATGCTGGAAACCTTGGAGTAGATGATGTAGTCGCCCGCAGCGATGCAGGAAGCGTCAGCCTTGACGACCGTGCCGTCAGCCAGAACGTTGTAGATCACAACGTCGGTCAGGCCGATGGTCTGCGTGTAGCCGTTAGCATCCTTGACCTTGATCGCGGTCGCATCGTTGCTGTAGGACTCAACAGCTTCGCCCATCCAGTTGCTTGCGTTCTGGTCGATCATGTAGACCTCAGAGTAGGTCACGCCATTGGCATCGACCTGCGTCTTGAAGGTGTACAGGCCCGGACGCAGCGCTACGCCGTTGGCATCAACGCCAGTCTCGATGGTGCTGTGCTTGACATTGACCGTGACAGGCTCGCCATCGACGTAGACGGTGATGAGGTCATAGCCATTTGCCCAGTTGAACGGCGTCCACTTCAGGACCCAACCAGTGACATTGTCAGCCGCGAAGACTGCCTTGCCGATGTAGACGATGTCAGCGAAGCCGTCGCCGTCGTTATCGAGATAGTCAACGTAGGAGGCAGTCAGTGCGGGCAGAGCGGTGTAGCCGGTGTAGGACGTGACAGCGCCGCCAGCGCTCTTGACCACGAACTTGGTGGACTCGGACAGGGAGAGATCGTTGCCGCTGTATACCTTATCGTTGGTCTTCATCATGGCTACGCCATTCAGGGAAGAAACCTTGATGAATGCCAGCTTTGCAGTGTGGACGAAGGAGCCTTCCAGACGGCCGAATGCATGGCCGTAAGTGACGTTATTGGCAACATCAGCTGCGGTGTATGCAGCAGCTGTGGTAGCCGTAGTCGCATCACCGACCCAAGTCAGGGTGTAAACGTCCTTGTCGTTCTTGGTGTAGGAGTACAGCGCGTTGGTCAGCTTCGAATCGTTGTGCGAGGCAACCATGTAAACGAAGTTGTCATACGGATAGCTGTCGTTGCTGTAATTACCAACATTGTCGTAGCCGTCCTTGGCAGAAGCGAAGGAGCCGGCGATCGCGACAGTCGCGCCCTCGATGGTCTTGCCGTCCAGATCGAACATGTCGGCCTTCAGCGCGAACTTGCCGTTCTCATGGACGCCGTAGATACGGTCGAGAACCACATAGCTCTTGGCATCGGTGTTCGCAACACGGCCGATGACGTTGCCGTAGGTGTCGAGGTAGAACGTGAAGACCTTGCCATAGTTCGCAATGTTCATGGCGTCATCCTTGCCAAGAACGAAGCGGCAGTTGGTGGGATACTTGGTGCCGTCGATGGAAACAGTTTCCGGATAGTTTGCATCGGAAGCACCGGTCAGAGCGCCGGTCTTGGCCTCAGCAACAGCGACAATACCAACATTGCCGTTGACATAGTCAGAGTTGTCAAGGTTGACAGTCTCGCTCTTCTTCAGGGAGACCTGAACCAGAACCTTGGTGCCGACAGTGTAGTTCATGTCGGTGGTGGTCATAGCCGTAGTCGTTCTCTCAATGTACTGCGGCTCATCATTCACCATTTCCTGCCAGAACTTGAGTTCCGCAGTCTCGCCGGTGGCGTGGCTGTACTTGTTGTTCTTGTTGAGCTTGGTGATCTCGCCGAGGAAGGTGTGGATGGTGGTGATGACCCAGCCGTCTTCGGTCTTGAAGACCTGCGTCAGATCGCCCTGGCCGCCGAAGACCGGAGACTTCCAGCCATATGCAGCTTCCCACCAAGTCTGGCATTCCTTGGCCTTGTCATGCTGAAGCTCCATGTAAATTCTGTCATTGACATCAACATACTTGTAGCCGTCGACTGCGTAGTAGTTCAGAGCGGTGCCGGCATCGGCGAACATCTGGCCGGTCGTGGTAGCGCCGGCATCGGTGGGCGCTGCGCCCTTGCGGTAGCCATTCAGAACAACCGGCTTGTCAGAGGTCTCGGGAACCTTCATGTCGTTCTTCAGGATGTCGCACATGGTAACAGCGGTGGTGTAGCTGTTGACCGGCGCGTCCATGTAGAACTTGCTCCAAGTGCCATGGCTCCACTTGTAGCCCGGGCGGCGGAATGCGTCAGTGGTACGGGTGATGCCGACGCCCATCTTGGCGGCGAGCAGAACACCGGTGGACACAACGGACTCGTTGGCGACGAACGCCTTGGTGAGGAAGTTGCCAGCCGCAACCGTGGGATTGTAGCCCTTGATGTTCTGGCCATACTCGACAAGGCTCGTGGTCAGCGCGTTGTAGAGGATCTGAGCAGCTTCGCCGCGCTTGATGTTGTCGATGGCTTTCCAGCCAGTGGGAAGACCATCAAGCAGGCCAAGCTCGTTGGCGCGGTTCAGGACGTTGATGTCCCAGCCGGTGCCGGTGTAGCCTTCCTTGGCGGTGTCGAAGTTCAGGGTGGTGAGCATCAGCTTCAGCCACTGCACGCCGGTCAGTCTGCGCTCGGGAGCGTAGGTGGTCTTGGTCATGCCGTCAGCCAGACCAGTGATGCGGCAGTAGTTGATGAAGGGCAGAGCCCAGGAGTTGTTGCAGTCAACGAACGGGTTCTGTGCGTTGCTGTACAGGCTGGAGATAGCATCCTGACCCTTGATCTTGCCGTTGGTAGCCGCGTTGTGGACGATCGCCACGATCTTGGCTGCCTGAGCACGGGTGAAGTAGCCATCCGGCTGGAAGTTGTACGTCTCACCATTCTTGAAACCATCAAGAATGTTGAGGTTGGACAGAACGTCAATTGCTTCGGCGTAATCGCTGTCAGCCTTGACATCCGCGTAGTCCTTTGCGCTGGCGACGGCGACGGTGCCCATGATCATGACAACGGCCAGAACCAGCGCGAGAACCTTTTTCAGATTCTTCATTTGGATTTCCTCCTGTTTAAATTTTACACATCGGAGCAAAGCCCCCTGTGTAATTTGTATCTGCATCTTACCGCACCGCCCCCGTTTCGTCAAGCATTTCGGGGGGTTTGTAATTTAACTGTAACATTGCGCGTAACATAACGAAGCAGGAAATCCATATATGGTAGGTGTAAAGAAGGGGAGGCACAAGAAGGCGTCCGCTTACCGGGACTGCTGCTCTCCCGCCTCCGTCGACAGCTCGTTGAAGGCCGCCGTGTCGAACGTGACGATCAGATGATACGTCTTTTTTCCGTCCTGCAGCTGCGCTTCGATCTGCCGACGCAGCTGCTCGGCGGTTTGTGCATCCTCCGGCGGGAGCACCATGTCGAAAATAACGTTCACATGATGCTGCCCGGAGACCATGCGGAAATCATGAAGGGACAGGCGCGGGTCAAGCCCGTGCATGATCTGCAGAACGCGCGTGCGCACGGCGGCGACCTCCGGGTCGTCGGTGACGACGGGGTCATAGTGGATGACGAGATCAACGTGCAGCTCCCGCTTTGCCTGCCGTTCGATCTCGTCCAGAATCTCATGGGCAATAAGCGGGTCGATGCGGTGGTCGATCTCGGCATGGACGCTGGCAAAGCGGCGGCCCGGCCCGTAATCATGCACCATGAGATCGTGGAAGCCGAGAATGTCCACATGCGAGGTCATAAGATACGCGATGGCGCGTACAAGCGCTTCATCCGGCTTCGCGCCCAGCAGCGGGTCGACGGTGTCCTTCACTACGCCGACGCCCGACCACAGAATAAACAGCGCCACCAGAAGCCCAGCCCAGCCGTCGATCATCAGCCCCGTCAGCCGCCCGATCACGCAGGCAAGCAGCACCGCGCCGGTCGCGATCACGTCGCTGCGACTGTCGGCAGCGGCGGCGATCAGCGCGGCAGAGCTGATCTTTTTGCCGAGCTTCCGGTCAAACAGCGCCATCCAGAGCTTCAGCAGGATCGAGCCTGTCAGCACGGCGGCGGTCAGGACGGAAAACTCCACGGCCTCCGGGTGCAGGATCTTCTGAACCGAGCTTTTGACCAGCTCCACGCCGATCACAAGGATCATCACGGCCACGGCAAGGCCGGACAGGTATTCCATCCGCGCGTGGCCGTAGGGGTGCTTCTCGTCGGCAGGCCGGGCCGCCAGCCGGAAGCCCAGCAGCGTCACGAGAGAGCTTGACGCGTCGGAGAGGTTGTTAACAGCGTCCGCCGTGACGGATACGCTGCCGCAGAGCGTCCCGGCCAGAAGCTTGCCCGCGAACAGCAGCACATTGCAGATGATGCCCACGATCCCGGCAAGATTGCCGTATTTTTCGCGCACGGCGGGGTCGGCGGTATTCTGATAATCCGGAACAAAGCGCCGCAGAAGGAAATTTGTCATAGCGTCCGCCTCTTTCAAAGTGTTTAAGGTTTATTATACCGCGCATTCCGGACGGAAGCAAGCGAAAAAACGCCCTCTTTTTTCCGGGAAGGGGATTGGAAACGCGGCGAAAATATGATATGATTAAAAAAATTGCGATTTTCGCCAGAACATTGAATGAGGAAGCGATCTCTATGGAACAGAACTTGACTTTTGCCGACCTTGGCCTGTCGGAGGAGATTTTGCAGGCGCTGGAGAAGAAGGGCTACGGATACCCGACCCGCATCCAGGCCGAGGCCATCCCGGAATTCATGCAGTGGAAGGACGTCATTGCCAAGGCCCCGACCGGCACGGGCAAGACGTTCGCCTTCGGCATCCCCATGATCGAGCATATCGACGCGGAAAGCGAGGACTTACAGGGTCTGATCCTCGCCCCGACGCGTGAGCTTGCCATCCAGATCTGCGACGAGCTGCGCGGGCTGCTTACCTATTATAAGAATATCCGCGTGGCCGTGGTCTACGGCGGCGCGAAGATCGAGGGGCAGATCAAGCAGCTGAAGAATCATCCGCAGATCGTCGTGGCCACGCCGGGACGCCTGATGGACCACTATAAGCGCCATACGCTCTCGTTTGACAAGGTGCAGACCGTCGTGCTGGACGAGGCCGACCGGATGCTCGATATGGGCTTCTTCGACGACGTGACGAAGATCATCGAGAAGGTCAAGAACCGCCGCAATCTCGGTCTGTTCTCCGCGACCATCTCACAGGAGGTCATGACCGTCTCGTGGATGTACCAGCGTGACGAGGTGGAGATCACCGTCCCCGCCGATACGGACAACCGCCCGGACATCACGCAGTATTCCATCACCTGCCCGCCGCTCGAGAAGATCGAGATGACGAGCAGGCTCATCCGCACGCTCCGGCTGGAGCGCACCATCGTCTTCTGCAACACGAAGGTCATGTGCCAGCGCCTGCGCGACGATCTGGTCCGCATGGGCCTCGACGCCGACTGCATCCACGGCGATATCCCGCAGCAGAAGCGCGAGAAGACCATGCGCACGTTCAAGGACGGCAAGCTCCCCATCCTGATCGCGACGGACGTCGCCTCGCGCGGCATCGACGTCGACGATGTGGACTGCGTCATCAACTACGACGTGCCGGAGGAGAACGAGTATTATATCCACCGCATCGGCCGCACGGGCCGTGCCCGGAAAAAGGGCATCGCCGTGTCCATCCTCGGCACGTTCCCGGAGCAGGCGAAGCTGGCGGAGATCGCGAAATATTCCCACTATGCCATACAGCCCGTGAAATTCGCGGAGGACGGCTCCCTCGTTGAGGAGGAGCCGCCGAAGCCCAAAAAGGCGCCGCCGCGCCGCCGCTTCCGTTGACGGCGGCGGAGACGGGTCTGCTGCTTCTGTGCTGCGCGCTGCCGGAGGCGGAGGACAGGCCGCTGACCATGGCGCAGTTTCAGGAACTTGCCAAGCGGGCGCGCGCCCTCGGCCCCGGCGGAGAAAACCCGCTGCGGGAGCTGACGGCGCGCGATCTGGAACGGCTCGGCTATTCGCAGGAGCAGTGCGGGCGCATCGTGCGGCTGTTGTCGCGCGAAACACAGCTGGAGCGCTATCTGCGTGCGGCAGAGCGGAACGGGATCGTGCCCATCACGCGCTTGTCGCCGCGCTACCCCGCACGCCTGCGGCAGACGCTCGGCCAGCGGTGCCCGGCGGTGCTGTTCGCGAAGGGGGATGAAACGCCGCTTTCCATGCGCTGCATTTCCGTCGTCGGCTCGCGGGAGCTGACGGAGGGCGGACGTGCGTTCGCGGAGGCCGCCGGGCGGCTCATTGCGCGTTCTGGGTACGCACTCTGTTCCGGCGGAGCGATGGGTGCGGACCGCGCGGCGCAGGAGGCCTGTTTGACGGCGGGCGGCTCCGCCGTGGTTTTCCCGGCCGGGCGGCTTCTGGACTGCCCGGCGCAGGCGCACGTTTTATATCTGGCCGAGCAGGGCTATGATCTGCCGTTTTCCGCACAGCGGGCGCTGTCGCGGAACCATTTTATCCACGCCATGGGCGAAAAAACGCTCGTCGCGCAGTGCCGCGCCGGAGCAGGCGGCACGTGGGACGGGACGACGGAGAATTTAAGGCGCGGCTGGAGCCCGGTGTTTGTAAGTGACGACGGCTCCGAGGGCGCGCAGGCTTTGATCGCGCGCGGTGCAGTCCCGGTGCGGACGCTGTCCGGACTGGATGATCTGCAGCCCGCGCAGCTGCAGTTTTGAGGTTCTATGCGATATTATTACGGACAGCTTTCCCGGCCGCTGCAGGGCGTGTATGACGCGCTTCTGGGCGGCTTTCGCGCGCTTGCGCCCGGCATCCGCATTCCGATGCTGGATGAAAAGCAGCTTGCGGACGTGTATCTGCGGCTGAAGCTCGACGAGCCGCTGCTCTTTTACGTTACCGGCTACCGCTGCCGGTGGATGACCGGCGCGGCGCATATGGAGCTTCTGCCGGAGTATCTGTTTGACAAAGCAAAAATTCGCACGCATCAGCAGGCGGTCAGTGCACGTCTGGCCCGGCTGACGAAGCCGCTCGAAGGGAAGACGGAGGCAGAAAAGGAGCTTGCCGTGCACGATTTCATTCTGGAAAACGTGCGCTACGACAAGCTCAAAAAGCCGTATTCTCATGAAATCCTCGGCCCCATGACGCAGGGCGTCGGCGTGTGCGAGGGCATCGCGAAGACCGTCAAGGCGCTGTGCGACCAGCTCGGCCTGTGGTGCATCGTCGCGCTCAGCGAGGCGGACCCCGCGCGCGGGATCAAATACCGCCACACATGGAATGTCGTGCGCGTCGGCGGGCAGTATTACCACCTCGACGCGACGTTTGACAACTCGCTCCAGCGGGGCGAAAAGCGGTACGATTATTATAACCTCGACGACGGCAGGCTCTTCCGCGACCACACCCCGCTCGTCCTGCCCGTCCCCGCCTGCACGGATGGGAAACGCTTTTACTATCGAAGCGTCTCGTTCACGAAGCCGGAGGAGCTGGAAAAGCGGCTTGCGCAGGCACTGCGCAAAAAGCAGCCCCTGTTCGTGTTCCACTGGCGCGGCGGCGGCCTGAACCGGGACACCCTGCAGCAGCTGCTGGCGCTTGCCGGGCGGCTTGCAGCCGAACGCGGAAAACGCGCGTCCTGCTCGGTCAATTTCCCGCAGGCCGTCATCCAGCTCGAATTCTCCGAAGCCCCGCAGGAAAGCATCACCATCCAGCAGGCAAATGAGGCGGAGGCCCCTGTCAACGAAGCTGATTGAGCGCGCCCGGTGCGTTTCGTTATACCATCCGGCAGCAGGACTCGCAGTCTTCCTTTTTGGGGAATTTGCTGTGGTCGTACTCGATGTGGTTTTTCTCGTAATAGTCCTGAATGGCGGACTTGACGGCCTCCTCGGCCAGAACGGAGCAGTGCAGCTTGTGCGCAGGCAGGCCGCCCAGCGCGTCGACGACCTCCTGATTGGTCAGCGCCAGCGCGTCCTCCAGCGTCCGGCCCTTGATCATCTCCGTCGCGATGGAGCTTGAGGCGATCGCGCTGCCGCAGCCGAACGTCTCAAACTTCACGTCCTCGATTTTGTTGTCCTTGATCTTCAGGTACATCTTCATGATATCGCCGCACTTGGCGTTGCCGACCTCGCCGACGCCGTCCGCGTCTGCGATCTCGCCGACATTGCGCGGGTGCATGAAATGATCCATGACGGTTTCGGTATACAGTGCCATGATAAAGCCCTCCTTACAGCGTAAACTGCCGTTTGCCGCTCATCAGGTCCTTCCAGACCGGCGACATATTCCGCAGATCGTCCACGATCGGCGGAAGCTCGGCAAGGATATAGTCGATTTCCTCTTCGGTGTTGTCCTCGCAGATGGTCAGGCGCAGCGAACCGTGCGCGACCTCGTGCGGCCGTCCGATGGCCAGCAGCACATGGCTGGGGTCGAGCGAGCCGGATGTGCAGGCAGAGCCGGACGACGCGCTGATGCCCTTCGCGTCGAGCAGCAGCAGAAGGCTCTCGCCCTCGATGCCCTCAAAGCAGAAGTTCACATTGCCGGGCAATCTCGGCTCCCGCGCGCCGTTGAGCGCGCAGTGCGGAATTTTGGAAATGCCGTCAATGAGCTTGTCCCGCAGGGCCGTGACCTTCTTTGTGTTCTCGTCCATATTGGCGCAGGCTTCCGTCAAGGCTGCCGCCATGGCCGCGATGCCGGGGACGTTTTCCGTGCCGCCGCGCTTGCCGCGCTCCTGCGCGCCGCCCTCGATGAGGTTCGTGAGGATGATGCCGCGCCGCGCGTAGAGCATACCCACGCCCTTCGGGCCGTGGAACTTGTGCGCGGACAGGCTCAGCAGATCGATATGCATCGCGTTCACGTCGATCTTCACATGCCCCGCTGCCTGCACCGCGTCGGTGTGGAACAGCACGCCGCGTTCATGGCAGACCGCGCCGATTGCCTCGATCGGCTGAATGGTGCCGATCTCGTTGTTGGCGAACATGATGGTCACGAGGCAGGTATCATCGCGGATGGCGTCCGCGACCTGCTGCGCCGAGACAAGGCCGTCCGCGTGCACGTCCAGAAGCGTTACCTCAAAGCCCTGCTTTTCCAGCCGCTTCAGGGTATGCAGGACGGCGTGATGCTCAAACGTGGTGGAAATGATGTGCTTTTTGCCCTTGCGCGCGCCGAGACAGGCGGCGGAGGTAATGGCCTGATTGTCGGCCTCACTGCCGCCGGAGGTGAAATAGATCTCGCGCGGCCGGGCGCCGAAGCAGGCGGCCATATCGGCCCGCGCCGTCTCCAGCACCTCCTTGGCCTGCTGGCCGATGGTGTAGAGGCTCGACGGGTTGCCGAAGGTGTTGTTCAGGTGATAGGTCATCGTGTCGATGGCCGTCTGGTGCATTCTGGTGGTCGCTGCGTTGTCCGCATAGACTTGCATCAATATCAGCTCCTTTGCAGGGAATTCTTTCTTATGGCTTGAGCATAACATATATTCCCCATAAAGTCAATAGGTTTATAGGCTGTACGAATTCAGAAAAAATTAAGGCTTTTTTCTGCCCGATTTGGTTGTTTTTCCGGTAAAATTTGTGTATGATGGGTACACTAAACTCCGGAGGTATTTCCATGGCAAACATTCTGGATTATCTGGACTGGCGCGGCGATCTGACGCTTGCCGAGCGCGGGTTCAACGAGGTCGACAATCTGCTGATGGCGGAGCTTTGCTTTCTGGACTTTTCCGGTATCGTCCCGGCGGACTTTTCCGCGCCCGTTTCTCTGCCGGAGGCCATGCAGAAGTACGACGCGGCAAGGCCGCAGGAGACGATGGGCGTGCTCGTGCCGGAGCAGATCCCGGAGCTGGGGCACAAAATGGCCGCGAGCCGCCGCTTTTCCGATCTGACGCTCTGCGCCTATGTCAGCCGTACCGACGAAGAAACGCAGACGCAGTTTTCCGCGCTGACGGCGCTTCTGCCGGACAAGACGGCCTATATCGCCTTCCGGGGCACGGACGACACCATCGTCGGCTGGAAGGAGGATTTCAATCTGGCCTTTCTGCCGGTCGTCCCGGCGCAGAGGATGGCGGCGGAGTATCTGGCCGCGGCAGCCGCGGCGCTTCCGTCGCACCCGCTTCGCGTGGGCGGACACTCCAAGGGCGGCAATCTCGCGGTCTACAGCGCGGTGTTCTGCGGCGAAGCCGTGCAGAACCAGCTCATGCGCGTGTACAATAACGACGGCCCCGGCTTTCGCACGTCGCTGCTCGGCCTGCCGGAGCACAGGCGCGTCGCGGATAAGATCACGACGATCCTGCCGGAATCGTCCGTCGTCGGAATGCTTCTCGAGCATGAGGAGCGCTATGAGGTCGTGCGCAGCACGCAGAGCGGTCTGTGGCAGCACGACGGCTTCTCGTGGCAGGTGCGCGGGGAGAAATTCGAGCATCTTCCGGATCTCACCGAGGGCGGCAAGCTCGTCGACGAGACGATCCGCACGTTCATCCTCTCCCTGAGCCCGGAGCAGCGCGTGGCCTTTACCGACGCGCTGTTCGACATCCTCACCTGCACCGACGCCGGGACGCTGACCGACCTCAAGGAGGGCGGACTCAAAACGGCGGCGGCCATGCTCAAAAAATACCGGACGCTGGACAAGCCCACGCGCAGCGCGCTGGGCAGCACGCTGCGCCTGTTCATGGCGGCAGGCGCAAAGACGGCAGCCTCCGAACTCAATCCCGTGAACCTTCTCCTGCGCCATCTGCCGCTGCAAAAGCTGGCAGACGGTCTGGAGAAGCCGTAACAGCTGAAAGCAGTCCCGCAAAAAACAGCCCCCTGTGCTGAACAGGAGGCTGTTTTTCAAATCGTCCGCAGGACCGCTTCGCGGTCTGCGAGCTGGCCGATGGGGCGGATCGGCTCCGGCACGCCGTCAAACGAGCCGATGTGCTTTTCGAACCAGACCACATCGCGCCAGCGGCCGTTTTTGTAGCCGGTATTGTGATACGTCCCCAGCAGCCCGAAGCCCAGCTTCCGGTGCAGGGCAGCGCTTGCGTCGTTCGGCATGGTCACAACGCCGTAGGCCGTGCGGACGCCCTGCTCCTTGAGCAGGGCCAGCAGCGCCCGGTAGAGCCTTGTGCCGAGGCCCCTTCCCGCCGCGTTTTTTGAAACGTAGACGGAAAGCTCCGCGTTCCAGTCATAAGCCGCGCGCTCCTGCGCGCGGTGGGCGTAGGCGTAGGCGAGAATTTCGCCGTCCTCCTCCGCGACCAGCCACGGGTAGACCGCGCCGTAGCTGCGGATGCGTCCGGCAAACTCGTCTTCGGACGGCAGCGCCGTCTCAAACGTGATAGAAGTGTCGATATACTGTGCGTAAATGGCGAGACAGGCGGCTGCGTCGTGCTCGTCTGCAAAGCGAAGGTTCATACTGCCGCCTCCCTTACGGAACTACGATGTCGATCGCGCGGTGCTCGTTGTGGATCTCGACCTCGGTGACGCTGCCGCCGAATTCGCCGTCGACCGTCCACGAGACCGGCTCGTCGAACTCAAAGCGCAGCGCGCCGGTCTGCGTGGAAATAAACGAATCGTTGTCAAAATCCAGCCGCAGCGCACGCGTCGCGGCCAGATTGAACTCTGCGAGCGTTTTTGTCGCGCGCACGAGGATCATTTCATACAGCCCGTCGTTGAGCGAGATGCCGAGATCCTTCGTGGCCTTGAAGCCGCCGACGGAGGTCGTGCTGGTCACAAGCCCGACGAGCACGTCGGCCTCCTCCTTCCGGTCTTCATAATAGACGCGCACGTGCGTGGGCTTCAGCCGTCCGAGCGCGCCCGCGCCGTTCATGATATACGCAAGCCGTCCCCAGATGCGCTTGTCCTCCTGCGGCGTCTCATACGGCACGTCCGTAAAGATGCCGAAGGCGGCGACATAGGTAAAGTACCGGTCGGGGCCGAACGAGCCGATGTCCAGCGGGTATAATCTGCCCCCCACGATCTCCTGCGCGGCGCGGATGGGGTCCTTGGAAAGGCCCAGCGTGGAGGCCACGTCGTTGACTGTGCCGCCGGGGATGTAGCCCAGCGGGGGCCGCTTTTCATACGGCAGCGCCATGAGGCCGGAGACGGCCTCGTTGAGCGTCCCGTCGCCGCCGGTGCAGACGATCAGGTCATACTGCGTCCCGCGTTCGGCGATCTGCCGCGTGATATCGCGCGGCCCGGTCGTCATGTGTACGGTCGGCTCATAGCCGCCCTTGCAGAAGATCGCCAGCACCTCCATAAGCGAGCTGCGGATCTCGGCGTGGCCCGCGTTCGGGTTGATGAAAAACAGTAAGCGTTTCATGTGCGGACTCCCTCCCGGCAGCTTGTCAGTTCTGCTGCATGATGTCGACGATGGCCGCGTTCTGCTCGGATTCCGTGACCTCGAACTTTGCCGCGACCTCCTGCAGAACGCTCACGGACAGCTCGTTCAGATAGTCCTCCTCTGCGCGGACGTACCAGTACGCGTGTTCGCCCGTGGAGGAGAAGTACATGATGTGATAGCCGTAGCTGGTCTTGACGATGCCGGTGTCGCCGGGCTGACGGGCGGGATCGAAGCACCAGGCGTCAAACTCGTCGACCATCTTGCCGGGATAGATATCCTCGTACAAGCCGCCGTTTTCCACGCTGCCGGGATCCTGCGAGTTTTCCGCGGCCATGAACGCGAAGGAATCCTCGGTGTGCTCGCCGTTCTGCCACTCGGTCAGCAGGTCGTTGGCCTTCTTCTCGGCCTCTGCCCATGCTTCGTCGGTGTAGGTGCCGTCGTCATTCTTGCCTTCGGGCTGGATGAGGATGTGGCGCACGTTCACCATCTTCACATCGGATTTTTCAATGCCGTTTCCGGCGTAGGAATCGGCGTTGTCGTCATAGTATTTGCTGATATCGTCCTCGGTGCAGGGCTTCTCGTCGACGAGCACCTGCAGATAGGCCGAGGCCGTGATCTGCCGCTCGACAAAGGCGTGGTACGACGTCAGCGTGGCTGCCGGGCCATAGGCCATCTGGAGATATTCGTCCGCGCTGCCGTAGCTGTAGCTTGCGGCGGCTACGGTGATCTGGCCGTCAAGCTCGTCGAGGTAGTCCTGATCCTCCTGACTCAGCTGGAAGCCTGCAAGCCGGGCCTCCTGCCAGATGGCGGTGACGTTTTCATAGTTCGTGATGGCCGCCTGCAGGAAATACTGCTGCCAGGTGCGCGTGTCGTCAAACATACACATCTGCTGGTCAAACGGCGTGCTGGTGTCGATAAAATATGAAGCGTAGCTGCCGTAGTTGTTCATGAGCGTATAATACTGCTGCCAGTAGTAATACGGAAGCTCCCGGTTCGTCAGATGGTCGTCGCCGCAGACGGCGATCTCGCGGTTCAGGACATCCTCGGTCAGTGCGTCCGCTTCCACGGTGTAGCTTATACCGTTGCCTGCGGGCTCGGTTTCCTCGCCGTCCGTCTGTTCGCCGGTCTGGCCGTCCTCTGTGGGGGTCTGATCGTCTGGCTGGGTAGTGTCGGGGGTATCGGCAGGCTCGGAGATCGTCGTGTCGCCGGGCTGCTCTGCATCCGGGCTGACCGTTTTCGGCTTCAGCGTGAGGATCAGCGTGATCGCCGCAGCGATCACAACGGCTGCGCCGCCGATGATCCACGGCAGCGGAGATTTTTTCTTTGCGGGCTGCGCGGCGCTGTCCTGCGCGCCCTGCGTGCGCTCGTCTTCGAGCGGAATGGTACGTGACTCCTGCGCGGCAGCGTCTTCGAGCGGAATGGTATGCGCCTCCTGCGCGGCAGCATCCTCGGTCGGAAGCGTATAAGAGGAATACTCCTCATTGTCCGGCATTCCGGATTGCTCCGGCGCCTGATTGGTCTTATCGTCCATGTGTGTCATTGCCTCCCATATTGTTGGTGTCCCCTAAGCATACCACATGCGCACGCGGTTTGCAATCGCGGCAGAGGCGTTCAGTTTTAAACATTTTTTGAATTTCTGCCGGGGTTTTTCTTGACAAGGGGACAATAAATGGGTACACTGTAGCTGATATATGCAATGAAAAGGACAAGTACGGGGTTTTGACGCGCAAAGAGAGCTGCCGGTCGGTGTAAGGCAGCGGCAGAAGCCTCCGAAGATCCCCTTGGAGCAGCCGGGCTGAACCGCAAGTAAGCCCGGACGGGACTTCCCGTTACAGAAGGCGAGTGCCCGCGTTTTGATGCGCGGGAATTCAGGTGGTACCGCGGTCATTTATCGCCCTGAGCCAAGGCTCGGGGCGCTTTGTTTTTGCAGGAGGAATTATGGAATACAAACAGACGCTCAACATGAACAAGTCGGGCTTTCCGATGCGCGGCGGGCTTCCGATGCGCGAGCCGGATATGCTGAAGCACTGGCAGGAACTCGACCTTTACAACGAACTGCTCAAAAAGAACGAGGGCAAGCCCCGCTTTGCCCTGCACGACGGCCCTCCGTTCTCCAACGGCGCGCTGCACATGGGCCACGCGCTCAACAAGTGCATCAAGGACTTTATGATCCGCTCGGCGGCCATGCGCGGGTACTACACCCCGTACATCCCCGGCTGGGACAACCACGGTATGCCCATCGAGTCCGCCATCATCAAGCAGAACAAGCTCAACCACAAGGCCATGCCCATCCCGGAGTTCCGCTCCGCCTGCCATGACTTCGCGCAGCATTATATTGACGTGCAGATGGAGGGCTTCAAGCGCCTCGGCGTCGTGGCCGACTGGGAGCACCCGTATAAGACCATGGCCCCCAGCTTTGAGGCCGAGGAGGTCAAGGTCTTCGGCGCGATGTACAAAAAGGGCTACATCTATAAGGGCCTGAAGCCCGTCTACTGGTGCTACCACGATGAGACGGCGCTGGCTGAGGCCGAGATCGAATATCAGGACGATCCCTGCACCACGGTCTATGTCAAGTTCCCCCTGCACGACGATCAGGGCAAGCTCACGGACGAGGAGAAGAAGAACCTCTCGTTCGTCATCTGGACGACCACGATCTGGACACTGCCCGGCAACCTCGCCATCGCGCTGAACCCGGTCGAAAGCTATGTCATCGTCCGCAATCACCAGAACGGCGAGCAGTATCTCGTCGCCGAAGCGCTCATGGAGAAGGTCATGAAGGTCGGCGGCGTGGAGGACTATACCGTCGTCTCCCGCCACGAGGGCGCGTTCTTTGAAAATATGCTGGCAGACCATCCGTTCCTGCCGAAGACCTCCCGCCTTGTCCTTGCCGATTACGTCACCATGGACTCCGGCACCGGCTGCGTCCATACCGCCCCGGGCTTCGGCGCGGACGACTATCAGACCTGCCGCCGCTACGGCATGGACATGGTCGTTCCCGTGAACGATCAGGGCCGCCACACCGACTACGCGGGCAAATACGCCGGGATGCTGGTCGAGGAATCGAACCCCGTGATCCTGAAGGATATGCAGGAGAGCGGCGCGCTGTTCGCCTCCGAGCAGATTGTCCACTCCTATCCGCACTGCTGGCGCTGCAAGAAGCCCATCATCTTCCGCGCCACCCCGCAGTGGTTCTGCTCCGTCGAATCGTTCAAGGACGCGGCCTGCGCCGCGTGCGACGACGTGCGGTGGCTGCCCGCGTGGGGCATTGACCGCATGAAGGCCATGATCCGTGAGCGCGCCGACTGGTGCATCTCCCGTCAGCGACGCTGGGGCCTGCCGATCCCGGTGTTCTACTGCAAGGACTGCGGCAAGCCCATCTGCACCGACGAAACCATCGCCAAGATCTCGAAGCTGTTCGGCGAATTCGGCTCAAACGTCTGGTTCGAGAAGGACGCGGACGAACTCGTCCCCGAAGGCTTCGCCTGCCCGCACTGCGGCGGCAGGCACTTTGAGAAGGAAACAGATACGCTTGACGGCTGGTTCGACTCCGGCTCGACGCACTTTGCTTCCATGCAGAAGGATCAGGGCTTCTGGCCCGCGACGGTCTACCTTGAGGGCCTTGATCAGTACCGCGGCTGGTTCCAGTCGAGCCTGCTGACCGCTGTCGGCGCGCTTGGGAAGGGCGCTCCCTTTAAAGAGTGCGTCACCCACGGCTGGACGGTCGATGGCGAGGGCAAGGCCATGCACAAGTCCCTCGGCAACGGCGTCGATCCTGCGGACGTGTTCAAGAAATACGGCGCGGACATCTGCCGCCTGTGGGCAGGTTCGGCGGATTATCACGTCGATGTGCGCTGCTCCGACGAGATCTTCAAGCAGCTGAGCCAGAACTACCTCAAGTTCCGCAATACGGCGAAGTTCTGCCTCGACAATCTGACCGATTTCGACCCCAACCAGCTGACCGCGCCCGCCGATATGGAGGCGCTCGACCGCTGGGCCATCACGAAGCTGAACGAACTGCTGGTCAAGTGCGAGGCGGCGTATCAGAACTATGAATTCCTGACCGTCTCCCACGCCGTCAACGATTTCTGCGTCGTGACGCTTTCGAGCCTCTATCTCGATATCATCAAGGACCACCTGTACTGCGACGGCGCGGATTCCGCCGCCCGCCGCTCGGCACAGAGCGCATTGTGGATCATTCTCGATGCCATGACGAAGGTCTTCGCGCCCATCCTCGCGTTCACCTGCGACGAGATCTGGCTCCAGATGCCGCACCGCGACGGCGACGACGGCCGCAACGTGCTGCTGAACCAGATGTCGAAGCCGTATGCGGACTACGCGCTGTCTGACACCGAAATGGCCGTCTGGGAGACTGCGCTGCGCGTCCGCTCGGACGTCAACGGCGTTCTGGAGACTGCCCGCGCCGACAAGCGCATTGGCAAAAGCCTCGAAGCGCACGTGGCGCTGTTTGCAAACGACGAGGACGCAAAGGCCGCGCTGGATGCGGTCAAGTCCGTCGATCTGCCGGAGATCTTCATCGTCTCCAACGTCAGCACGAACGAGACTGCCCCCGCAGAGGGCGCCGTTGTCGGCCAGGGCGTGAACTTCCCCGGCCTGACCATCGCCGTGACCGAGGCGAAGGGAACGAAGTGCCCGCGCTGCTGGATGCACTCCGAAAGCCCCGACGAGCACGGCCTGTGCCCGCGCTGCGCCGCCGTCTGCAAGGCCCTCGGCGTTGTGTTTGAATAAGCCATATGAAAAAAACCGCGCCCGCCGCTGTATCAGCGGCGGGCGCACTATGTTTTTAAAGCGCTGGCGCTTCGGTCAAATCCGGAACAGCCGTCTTGCGTTTTCTGCTGTTGCGGCAGCAGCAGCTTCTACGGAAATGCCGCGAAGCTCCGCGATCTTTTTTGCCACGAACGGCACGAGGCTCGGGTCATTGCGGCGGCCCCTGAATGGCTCCGGGGCCATGTAGGGGCAGTCGGTTTCGATGAGGATGCGGTCCAGCGGGATCTTTTCCGCGACCTCGACCGCTTTGCGCGCGTTTTTGAACGTGACCACGCCGGTAAAGCCGATGTACCAGCCGCGCTTTACCAGCTCCTTCGCCATCTCATAGCTGCCGGAAAAGCAGTGGAACACGCCGGTCACGTCCGGGAAATCGCTGATGATGCGCAGTCCGTCCTCATGCGCCTCGCGCTCATGGATCACGACGGGAAGCGACAGCTCCTGCGCAAGCTTCATCTGCATCCGGAACGCCCGCTGCTGCACGTCTCTCGGAGGGTCTTCGTAGTGATAATCCAGACCGATCTCGCCGATGGCCTTCACGCGCGGGTCCTTGCACAGCGCGCGGTATTCCCCGATCCGCGCCTCGTCCACCTGCTCCGCGTCGTCCGGGTGGCTGCCGACGGCGGCCCAGATCCAGTCGTACTGATGGGCCAGCTCGACCGCGTGATGGGACGACGGGCCGTCGCAGCCGATCTCCATCATGCCGGTGACGTCCGCTGCACGCATTTTTTCCACAATGTTCACAAAGTCCTGTGCAAAACAGTCCTCGCCCAGATGGGCGTGAGAATCAAAATACATCGCTTACTCCTTTGACGGCTTATTCTGCTCCAGCCAGATGAGCAGCACCGCGATATCCGCGGGCGATACGCCCGAAATGCGGCTGGCCTGTCCGACGGACAGGGGACGGATTTCGCTCAGCTTCTGCCGCGCCTCGACGCGCAGGCCCTGAATGGACAGATAATCGATCGACTCCGGCAGGAGCCTGCCCTCCTCGCGGGCAAATTCCTCGACCTGCTTCTGCTGGCGGGCGATGTAGCCCGCGTATTTCATGCGGATCTCAACGGCCTCGCGGATGACGGGCGGCAGGTCGGGCCGCTCCGGATCGAAGGGGGCCAGATCATCATAACTCAGCTGCGGTCTGCGCACCAGATCGGCAAGCCGCGCCGAGCCTTCGACCGGCGCGGTGTCGTGCGCGCGGAGCATGTCGTTCAGCGCCTCGCTTTCTGCCGCGCCCGTGGCCTCCAGCCGTTTGATTTCCTGCGCGACCGTGCGGTATTTTTCCTGCACGGCGGTATCCTGCGCGTCCGAGACGAGGCCGATGCGGCGGCCGATGGGCGTCAATCGCTCGTCGGCGTTGTCCTGCCGGTGCAGGAGCCGGTATTCTGAGCGCGAGGTCATGATGCGGTACGGCTCGTTCGTGCCCTTCGTGACCAGATCGTCGATGAGCGTGCCGATATAGCCGTCGGAGCGCTTTAAGACCATCGGCTCTTCGCCTTTTATCTTCAGCGCCGCGTTCACGCCCGCGACGAAGCCCTGCACGGCGGCCTCCTCATAGCCGGACGAGCCGTTGAACTGGCCCGCGCCGTAAAGGCCGGGGATCTTTTTGCTTTCGAGCGTCGGCAGAAGCTCGGTCGGGTCGATGCAGGCATATTCAATGGCGTAGGCCGGGCGCATCATCTCCGCGTGCTCCAGCCCCCTGATGGTGTGGAGCATTTCGAGCTGCACATCCTCCGGAAGCGAGGAGGAAAGGCCCTGAATGTATAATTCGTCCGTATACAGCCCGCACGGCTCGACAAACAGCTGGTGGCGGGACTTGTCCGGGAAGCGGTCGATCTTCGTCTCGATGGACGGGCAGTAGCGCGGGCCGACGGATTCGATCATGCCGTTAAAGAGCGGCGACCGGTCATGGTTGGCCTTGATGATCTCGTGCGTTTTTTCGTTCGTATAGGTCAGATAGCAGACCGCCTTATTTTTCGGCGGTGTTTCGGTCGAAAACGAGAAGGGAACCGGGTGCTGATCGCCGGGCTGCAGCTCCATCTGCGTCACGTCGATTGAACGGCGGTTCACACGCGGCGGCGTGCCGGTCTTGAACCGGCGCATCCGAAGGCCGAGCGCAGCCAGCTGCTCCGCAAGGCCGATGCCTGCCTGCATCCCGTCCGGGCCGGAGGAATAGGCGCAGTCGCCGGTGATGACGCGTGCGTCCAGATACGTGCCGGAGGCAATGACGCAGGCTTTGACGGAATAGACCGCGCCGAGGCGCGTGACGACAGCGGACACATGGCCGTCCGTCAGGCGAAGCTGCGTGACCATGGCCTGCTTGAGATCAAGATGCTCCTGCCGCTCAAGCGTGCGCTTCATATCCTCCTGATAGCGCCGCCGGTCGGCCTGCGCGCGGAGGGAGTGGACAGCGGGGCCCTTGCCAAGGTTCAGCATCCGGTACTGGATGCACGAGCGGTCGGCGGCCTTTGCCATTTCCCCGCCCAGCGCGTCAAGCTCCCGCACCAGATGGCCCTTGCCCGTGCCGCCGATGGCGGGGTTGCAGGGCATATTGCCGACGGCGTCCAGATTGATCGTGAACACGACCGTCTCCAGCCCCATCCGCGCACAGGCTAGTCCTGCCTCAATCCCGGCGTGTCCCGCGCCGATCACGGCGATATCATACCGCCCAGCGTCAAATTCCATAGATATCCCTCCAATACGGGTGCTATTTTATCAGTAAATATACCCGATTGCAAGAAGTGTGGCCGCGTGCGGAAAAAAATTCCGCCGCGACAGCGTTCGGCAGACTTTTCCCTCTGCGGGTGCTATCTTATAGCTACAGCTTATCCAATGCGAGCGCACTTCATATCCCTGGCAGCGGCCCAGGCCGCCGCCAAATCCCACAACCCCATCTTCCCCCGGCCAGAGCTGGCCGGGGGTCTTTTTTGATCGTGCGGTGCTGCCCTTAGCGTCAGTTGACAAGGGCACGCACGCTTGCGGGCCGGACTGGGCCGCCGTCTGCCGCGTTATCGTCCTTGACATACGCCAGTATGTCTGCGTCCTCTGCCTTGCAGACAACGCCCCAGACCAGCCGGCAAGTCCTTCGGAGTTTTTCACGGAGGATAAACGGCGGCTGGCCAGGCAGACGAGGCAGGCGGGCTGTCGCCCGCCAACGAGGATAACGACGCCAGACGTCGTTTTGCCCCGTGAAAAACCGTGTGTGCCCTTGTCAACTGACGCTACGCATACCCGTACATACCGCGCACGGAGACTTCTCCGGAGGCGACGGCGGCTTTTGTCCCGTCGGGGTAGGTAACGAGAAGGGCCGCCTCTTCGTCGATGCCGTCGGCGTGGGCGTAGGTCACGTCGTCGCCCCGGACGAGCTTGACGTCCTGTCCGATGGTGATGCAGTGGGCGGCAAATTCCCGCAGCCAGGCGTCTTTTTCGGTAAACAGGGCCTGCTCCAGTTCGCAAAGCGACCGGACGAGGGCGGCGGCGAGACGGGCGCGGTCGGGCTTCTGGCCGGTAAAGTCCTCCAGACTGGCCGACATGGCGCTGACCTCCGGCGGCAGGTCGACGCGGGCGCAGTTGATGCCGATGCCAACGACGGCGTAGTCGACCTCGCGCGATTCGGCCTCGATGCCGATCTCGGTGAGGATGCCGCAGAGCTTTTTCCCGCCGAGCACAAGATCGTTCGTCCATTTGATATCGGGATACACGCCGCTGACCGCGAAGACCGCCCGTGCGGCGGCGACCGCAGCCATGGCCGTGAGGTGCATGAGGGCTTCCGGCTTTGCGTGCGGGCGCAGGATCACGCTGAAATACAGACCGCCCGGCGGGGAAACGAAGGTGCGGCCCCGGCGGCCCCGTCCGGCAGTCTGGCAGCCGGTCAGGATGGCCGTGCCGTCCGGCGCTCCCTCGGCGGCAAGGCGCTTGCAGGCGTTGTTCGTGGAATCCACGCTGGGCACGGCTGTCACCAGCGTCTGCCACGGATGGCCGGACAGGTGTGCGCGCACAAGGGCCGTATCGAGCCGGTCTGGAACGGATGCGAGCGTATAGCCACGCTTCGGCGCGGCGTCAATTCCATAGCCCTCCTGCCGCAGCTGGTCGATGGTCTTCCAGACGGCGGCGCGGGTCACGCCGAAGGTCTTGCAGATGCCCTCACCGGAGACGGGTTCCCGCGCATTTAACAGCAGGGAGAGAACTTCTTCTTTCAACATGATAATTATCCCCTTGATTTTTCGTTCAGTTTCGTGTATTGTAAACCTGTTTCTAAATTTGGTTTACAAAAGGAGAACTTCTTATGCAGCACAGAAAGACATTGATGCTGGTTCTGACGGCACTGTTCGCCGCGCTGACGGCGATCGGCGCATTTTTCAAAATTCCCTTCGCGCTGGCGGCGATCTCGCTGCAATTCCTGTTCACAGCCATGGCCGGCATTCTGCTCGGCGCGGGCTACGGCGCGCTGTCGCAGGGCGTGTATGTGCTGATTGGGCTGGTCGGCGTGCCGATCTTCGCGCTGGGCGGCGGATTTTCGTATGTTTTGCAGCCGACGTTCGGGTTCCTGCTGGGGCTGATCCCGTCGGCGTTCGTGATCGGGAAGTTGGCGAAGCGGCCCCTCACGTTCTGGGAAACGGCGCTTGCCATGCTGGCAGGGCTGGCCGTTCTGTACGCAATCGGCGTGCCGTATATGGCGCTGATCGCGAACGCGTATCTGGGCAAGGGGCTGACATTCTGGCAGGTCATCAAAAACGGCATGCTGATCTATCTGCCGGGCGACCTTTTGAAGATCGCACTTGGAAGCTTTTTGTGCGTCGCCATCACGCGGCGGCTGCCGCAGGTCTTCGCCGCGGCCTGATATCCGCTTTTCCTTTATAGAATCACACTTTTTGTCGCTTGTCAACCTGCTGCATCAGCGGTTCTTGCTAAAAGCGCCCAAACAGGCGTATCCCGTTTCGTGCATTTTTCCGAATTGCGCCTTGACAGACACGCGGCAAACCGGTACAATGTAGGGTAGGATTTGTATGGCTGTAATGGGACTTGGGGAAGCTCATTGCGCTTTATGATTCAAATCGCCGGAGTGCCGGCGTACCCAATACTGAAAACAGGAGGTGTGATTCGCAGTTTATGGAATTTAATACGCTATGCCTCATCCTTAGCATCGCGGCAGTCGTGCTCTGCGCGGTCTTCTTCGCGGCCGGCGTTCTGTACCGCAAAAAGGTTGCGGAAAAGCAGATCGGTTCCGCCGAAGAGGAAGCCCGGCGCATCATCAACGAAGCCATCAAGGGCGGAGAAAGCAAAAAGCGCGAAATGCTGCTCGAAGCGAAGGAAGAGATCCATAAATCACGCAGCGAATACGAGCAGGAGGTCAAGGAGCGCCGCGCGGAAGTCTCCAAGCAGGAGCGCCGTCTGCAGCAGAAGGAAGAAGCCCTTGACAAGAAGATCAATCTTCACGAGAAGAAAGAGGACGAGCTGGCCAAGAAGATCGCGGCCATCGACAAGAAGCAGGAAGAGGTCGACTCTCTCAAGCGCAGCCAGATGGAGGTTCTGGAAAAGATCTCCGGCCTGACGCAGGACGAGGCCAAGGCCTACATCCTCAAGGGCGTGGAAGACGACGTGCGCCACGAGACCGCGATGAAGATCAAGGAGATCGAGACGCAGATGAAGGAGGAGGCCGATCAGACGGCCCGCGAGATCATCGCCACCGCCATCCAGCGCTGCGCGGCAGACCATGCCGCCGAAACGACCGTCTCCGTCGTACCGCTGCCCAACGATGAAATGAAGGGCCGCATCATCGGCCGCGAGGGCCGCAACATCCGCACGCTCGAAACCATCACCGGCGTTGACCTCATCATCGACGATACCCCGGAGGCCATCACCGTCTCCTCGTTCGATCCCGTCCGCCGCGAGGTCGCGCGGCTTGCGCTTGAAAAGCTCATCGCCGACGGCCGCATCCATCCGACCCGCATTGAGGACATGGTCGAAAAGGCCCGCCGCGAGGTCGACCACACCATCAAGGTCGAGGGCGAACGCGCCACGTTCGAAACGGGCGTGCACAATCTGCACCCCGAGCTGATCAAGCTCCTGGGCCGCCAGAAATACCGCACGTCCTACGGCCAGAACGTTCTGAACCACTCCATTGAGGTCGCGCACATTGCGGGCCTGATGGCGTCCGAGCTGGGCGTCGACGTGACGCTGGCAAAGCGCGCCGGTCTGCTGCACGACCTCGGCAAATCCGTCGACCACGAGATGGAAGGCAGCCACGTCCAGCTGGGCGTCGAGCTTGCCAGAAAGTACAAGGAGAACCCCGTCGTCATCAACGCCATCGAGGCGCACCATGGCGACGTTGAGCCGCAGACCGTCATCGCCTGTCTCGTGCAGGCAGCCGACGCGATCTCCGCTGCACGCCCCGGTGCACGCCGTGAGAACGTCGAGAACTATATCCGCAGGCTCGAAAAGCTCGAAGAGCTGACGAACTCCTTCCCCGGCGTTGAGAAAGCCTACGCCATTCAGGCCGGCCGCGAGGTCCGCGTAATGGTCAAGCCTGAGGAGGTCACGGAGGACAACATGATCCTTCTGGCCCACGATCTTGCCAAGAAGATCGAGTCCGAACTCGAATACCCCGGCCAGATCAAGGTCAATGTCATCCGCGAAACAAAAGCAGTCGAATACGCAAAATAAAACCAGCAGCGCCCGGGTCATGCCCGGGCGCTGTTTTTGTGTGCTATCCTCCTTCTGTGCATCTGCTCCGGAGGGGCGGACGCCTCTGTCCGCCCGCAGGACGCACCGCTTTTTACGGGAATCTGCGGCGAATCCGTAACTTCCCAACGGGCCGGCAGAGTCGCCGGCCCCTACAGAACTCCGGCGAATCCGTACTTCCTTGCAAGTTTTGAACGAAAGGCGTTTTTACAGCAGATATTGAATCGCAGCTATTCACAAATTTGGTGCACCATAACAG
>ENA-UEQO01001289-UEQO01001289.1-human-gut-metagenome-genome-assembly--contig:-NODE-1289-length-26457-cov-6.572479_pt1 | contig 26457 bp, 19 predicted proteins | sample MGYA00242938_ERZ507940 | MGnify/ENA primary metagenome ERZ507940 (study PRJEB26167, sample SAMN06115517) | human gut metagenome | host: Homo sapiens | place: China:Chongqing | collected 2014-12-03... | reverse complement strand
TTGATTCTTTCTTTCATATAACTCATAATAAAAAAACATCCGAACAAACAGGCTTACCGGAACATATCGGTTTTCCGGCAAGCATTTTAAAACGAAAATAAAAAAAATATACGAGCTTGTGCCCTCCGGTTTGGAATTAATTTTTAATTTCGTTATTTAAAATTATTCAGGGAAAAAAGGAATAAAATAAATCAGGAAAACAACAGACAGGTTTCATTCGGAAAGCTGTCGGTCATGGGATAACAATTTAAATGGAACTATCCGGATTAAACATAAAATTCCTGCCGGGCGTAGGCGAAAAGAAAGCGGCCGTACTTTATGAAGAACTTCAGGTACAAAGCTATGAGGATATGTTATACCATGTCCCGTTTAAATACATCGACCGCTCGAAAATCTACACCATAGCCGAACTGAACGGCCATTTGCCTTACATTCAGATCAAAGCCCGGATTCGCGATTTAAAAACCGTAGGCGAAGGGAAAGGTGTCAGAATGACCGCTACGGCATACGACGAAACCGGAACGCTGGAGTTAGTGTGGTTTAAAGGGTTTAAATACCTGACCAATCAACTCGATGCCGACAAAGACTACCTGATTTTCGGACAGCCTTCTGAATTTAACCACAAACTGAATATCGTTCATCCGGAGATCGATGTATTTGAAAAAGCCTCTCACCTGCTGATCGGTTTTCAGGCGGTTTATCCCACCACGGAAAAAATGAAAAAATCTTTTCTGAATTCCAAGGCGATCGGCAAAATTCAGGAAACGATATTCAAAACCCTCAACGGGAAAATTTCAGAAACCCTTCCGGCGTGGTTTATCCGGCAACATAAGCTCATATACCTGCATGACGCTTTATACAACATACATTTCCCCGGCTCTCCGGAACTTTTGCGAAAAGCTATTTTTCGCCTGAAATTCGAGGAACTGTTTTATATACAGCTCAATATATTAAAACTAAAATACAAGCGGAAGACTTATTTTAAAGGGCATCAGTTTCAGGTGATCGGTGATTATTTCAATGCCTTTTATCACCATTACCTTCCCTTCGAGCTGACCGAAGCCCAAAAGCGGGTAATCCGGGAAATCCGTCAAGACTGCGGAACGGGAAAACAGATGAACCGGCTGCTCCAGGGCGATGTGGGAAGCGGGAAAACACTGGTAGCCGTTATGTGCATGCTGATCGCCTTGGATAATTGTTATCAAACCTGCCTCATGGCTCCGACAGAAATCCTCGCCACCCAGCATTACGCCACCGTATCGGAAATGTTGAAAGAGATGGGGATTACCGTCGCTCTGCTCACCGGCTCCACCAAAAAGAAAGAACGGGAAGAAATACACCGGGGACTACAGGACGGAAGCCTTCAAATTCTCATCGGTACACATGCTCTGCTGGAAGATGTCGTGACCTTTAAAAACATCGGACTGGTTATCATCGACGAACAACACCGTTTCGGGGTAGCACAACGGGCCAAACTGTGGAATAAAAATATTATTCCTCCCCATGTATTGGTGATGACTGCCACCCCAATCCCCCGTACCCTGGCAATGACACTCTACGGAGACCTGGATGTATCGGTAATCGACCAGTTGCCGCCGGGCAGAAAGCCCATCACCACCTTCCACGCTTTCGAGAAAAAACGGACAGATGTATTCCGGTTCATTGAACAGGAGTTGGAAAAAGGCAGGCAGGCATACGTCGTATATCCCCTCATCCGGGAATCGGAAAAAATGGATTTTAGGAATCTGGAAGAAGGTTTCGATCTAATCAATAACTACTTTCTTCCCAAAGGTTACAAAACAGGCATTGTCCACGGTAAACTGAAACCCGCTGAAAAAGATGCTGAAATGCAGCGTTTTGTCCAGGGGGAAACCCGGATTCTCGTAGCAACGACAGTGATCGAAGTGGGAGTAAACGTTCCGAACGCCTCCATCATGGTGATCGAAAGCGCGGAACGTTTCGGTTTGTCGCAACTCCATCAGCTAAGAGGACGGGTAGGACGAGGAGCCGACCAATCCTATTGTATCCTGATGACTTCTTACAAAATCTCCAACGAATCGCGCAAACGAATCGACACGATGACAGGGACAAACGACGGTTTTGAAATTGCCGAAGCCGACCTGAAACTTCGCGGGCCGGGTGATCTGGAAGGTACACAGCAAAGCGGCCTGACCTGTAGCCTGAAAATCGCCAACCTCGGAAAAGACGGTTTGCTCCTGAACGAAGCCTCACGTCTCGCCAATTCAATCCTCGAAGACGATCCCGACCTTGCCAAAGAAGAAAACCAGCTTTTCGCCACCCAGATCAAACGGCTTTTCAAAACCCGTATCAATTGGAGGTTTATCAGTTAACCCCCAGGCTCGTAACGATCAATCCAGCACCTGTGCTTTTACTACCTTTATCCCGTATTCCGTATAATCGTCGATGATTTTCAAAAGAGCTTTTAAATGACCGGCTTGCATGTGGTCGTTCCAGGCTTCTACCGTTTTCCAGCTCTCGTGGAACATAAAATTCCGGGCATCTTCCCTGTCACGGTGCAATTCATAATGCAAACATCCGTTTTCAGCCAATGTAGGCTCGATCAGGTCTTCCAATATTTTTTGCCAGGCCTGCTCTTTTCCGGCTTTAACCCGGTTATAAGCAAACAAAACCAAAGCCTCTTTATCGATCACAGGAGCAGGGGCGAGCGAACGTTCTAACCGGTACATGGTTGGCTCTCCGTCTAAAAGAGCATCCGCTCCGGCAAAAAAACCTTTGATATGAGGACTTTCCATGTGTTTTTCCCACAACTCCTGGCTAGCCCATGTTTCATGAAAAATAAAATTTTGAGGATCGTCCCGGTCTGCATAAAGATGATAGGTCACCGACCCTTCTTCGGCTCTGGTCTTATCCATTAACGACAACAAAGCCTGTCTCAGGTCGTTTATTTTCTCTTTTTGGGCACGTAACGTAGCCACTAAAGTCAATTCTTTTGCTGTTTGCTCATTGAAATACATACTCGTTCATTAAATCGTTATTCGATTTCAAAAGTAATATCTTTTCAGAAAAAGCCAACGGCTTATCGGGAAAGACCTAAAAAATCGATTCAAATCGTTCCCTCCCGGACGACATACCCCTTTTTATTCCTTATAAAATAAGCGACATTTTACACACTCCGGAATTTCTACCGTCTTTTTCATCCCATAAAACCACCTCTCTCCCCATTCACCTGAACGCACAAAAAATGCCGGAGAATATCTCCGGCATTTTATTTATGTTTACCCGATTTATTGAGCAGCAGCCATCACTTGTTCTTCGATCTGATTGATTGAATTTACATCGAAAGCTAAAGTTTTATTATTCGGCAAATAAGTAAATACGGTGTTATCTTTCATATCCACCACTTTCACTTTACTTTCCCCGTTCATTTGATACCAAGCCTTTTCTTTCGGGAAATATTTAAAATCTACCTTCATATCGCTATCGTGCGCAGCAATGGTAAGACTGTTCCGGCTCTTGATCACTTTATACAACTGTCCGTCACGCAAGATGTTAGATTCTTCCACATCTCCGGCTTTCATGGCAATAGGATTATTTCCTCCCCAGAATTCAATGGAGTTAAAAATCAATCCGTCACCCAATACACACAATTCGTAAGCAGGCAGGATACACAATCCTAAAAATACCAATTCATTGACAAATTTTTTCTGCGATACCTGACCGTTCCAGTCATGTAACTTTGAAGTCAGGGCAAACGGGCCATAACAACCGGACATTGCAACAGATGTAGAAGCAATTAAAGCAATTGCGATCGTTTTTGTAAACATTTTTTTCATCTTCTTTCTCTTTTAATTAATAAATTAAATATACTCAAACTCAATATCTAAAAACCAGTATAGAAAAACATGCATCTCTTCCATTTATACTGAATTCACACAACTTTGTTATCCTTTCATAAAAATAAAAGATCACCTTATATACCGTTTTTATCCCTGTACACACTCATTTTGAAGAAATTCAAGTAGCAGTCGGAATATCTATCTTTCTGATAAACAACTACAATTACCTACATTTTGAGGGGATAAAAATACAAAATTTATAAACAATTCAAAACATTGTTATTCAAAAATTTAATACAACCACTTTCCTCTCCCACCCCTGTCAAATTAAACGATATGTTTTTTATGTGCAAAATACATGACAGAACTTCAATTCATATAAATAGTTTCCTAAAACACAGAATCCTTTATAAAACAAATATTTATAACAATTTAAAACTAAAAAAAATGAAAAAGTGTTTATTGGTTATCGTCATTACCGGAATCATGACTTCCCGCTCTTTAGAAAAGTTTTATTCTTCTAAAACGGCAGCAATAAAACCTAATATAACCTGTAAAAAATCCCCGGAATGTTTATACATTCCGGGGATTTGCCTTATCTTCTTTCCTCCGCTATTTTTACTTCTTCTTATAAAACTTATGCGGACGAATCATCAATTCGGGTTTCAGCAATTCGTCCAGTTCCGGCTTCGTCAGCAAACCCTCCTCCAGCACCAAATCATATACACTGCGGTTTTCTTTCAGCGCCCGTTTGGCAATGCGGGAAGAGTTTTCATAACCTAAAGTAGGGTTTAAAGCTGTGACAATTCCGATACTGTTCAGCACCATCTCCCGGCAACGTTCCGCATTCGCCGTAATGCCTTCGACACACAACACGCGCAAACGTTCCATTCCTTTTTGCAGCATTTTGATCGAACTGAAAATGGCATGCACCATGATCGGCTCCATCACATTCAACTGCAACTGTCCGGCTTCTGCAGCAAAAGTCACGGTCAGATCGTTACCGATGATCCGGAAACAAATCTGGTTCATCACTTCAGGGATCACCGGATTCACCTTGCCCGGCATAATGGAAGAGCCCGGCTGCATCGGCGGTAAATTGATCTCGTTCAATCCGCAGCGCGGACCGCTGGACAACAAACGCAGATCGTTACAAATCTTCGACAGTTTCACTGCCATACGCTTCAACGCAGCAGAGTACATCACCGAAGACCCGGCATCGGGAGTGGCCTCGATCAGGTTGGAAGCCAGCACAAATTCCTGTCCGGCAATGATTCGCAAATTTTTAATACACTTTGCAGAATATTCCGGCTCTGAATTAATCCCTGTACCGATTGCCGTAGCTCCCATATTCACTTCCAGGAACAACTTCGCCATCTGATTCAAGCGTTCGATTTCCTCTTCCAAAGTCACAGCAAAAGCTTCAAACTCCTGTCCCAAAGTCATAGGCACGGCATCCTGTAACTGGGTACGCCCCATTTTCAGCACTTCTTTAAACTCAACGCCTTTCGCCCGAAAAGCATGTATCAATAATTTCAACTCGGCGATCAGTTCTTCGTTCATAAAAATAAACGCCAGCTTAAAAGAAGTAGGGTAAGCATCGTTCGTCGATTGCGACAAATTCACGTCGTTATTCGGGTGACAATACTGATACTCTCCTTTTTGATGCCCCATCAGCTCGAGAGCCCGGTTTGCCACGACTTCGTTTATATTCATATTAGTAGAAGTCCCTGCCCCCCCCTGCACCAAATCCACAGGAAACTGGTCGGCAAGCTTACCGTCGATAATTTCCTCACAAGCCTTCGTAATAGCCTCGGTTTTATCCTCCGGCAACAGGTCCAATTCGCGGTTTGCCTTGGCTGCAGCCCATTTCACCATAGCCAAAGCTTTCACATAATTCGGATAATCACCGATGGTAATACCGCTGATATTGCGGAAATTCTCAATCCCTCTTAAAGTCTGGATTCCATAATAAGCATCTGCCGGCACTTCTTTTTCTCCTAATAGATCGTGTTCAATACGTGTTTTCATAATATGATCCATTTTTATTCTTTCTGATACGCTCGGATAAAATCAATGTTTCATTTCATTTCAATTATCAACCGAAACGCAACTTTTTCATTATATTCTTTAATCTATATTCTAAAAATACCAACAATTCCTTTTATAGGCTATCCAAAGATAGAAAAGAAAACACGATTAAACGAAATATTTCTTTTAAGAAAAATCTCCGGCAGAGTAAGGCAATGAAAAGAATTACAGCGATCTATGCAAACGATAACGAAATTTTAACACAAATAACTTTTCTTTAGCCGAGAAAAGGTTCCGATTCCGTTCTTTTTTAGCACGATGACCTTTATCTGCTTTTAGAAATCTACATACTAAAACAATAGTGGAAAAGTGACCGCATAAGAAATCACTTTTCCACTACTATTTCAACTCATAGGCACAGCCTTACAGAGCCTGTCTTTCGCCGTTAAACCCGGAATTATAATCCGGTCAAATCTCCGGTTCTGTTTCCGGATCGATCTCCTCTTCTTCCGTTTTCAACGGTTTCAAATTAGCAGGAACCTCATCCTCGTTTTCAGAAAAATAAGGGAACACATCCATAAACTGAGTATCGGCGACATTACAGATTTCGTAAGGCACGACAAAGGTTGACAGACTTTTTTCCAAATTCTCCAATGCACGGTTAATATTGGAGGCAGCCACTAAATAATATTGATAACTGGACTTTTCTTTGCCACTCACTTCATCCGCATCGATAATCGCGATTTTAGCCTTATACCAGCGGTCGTCCGTTTCATCGTCCGAGGGAACCAATTCCGTGATATTCGACTTTTTCAAACTGCTGATATAGTAATCGCCTTTAATAACCGATTCCATTTCGTGCATGATGCGGCTTTCTGCCTCTGTATATGACAAAGCGTCCAACAGATACGCCTCATTCACCTTTTTCTCTCTTCCGTCTTCATTTACCTTCACATATTTCACCTTTGCTTCAAACCAATTTGCTGTCATTTCAATCTTTAATTTTTAATAATTTATAATAGTCACACATCTCACACCCATACAGTTACACCTTCTACCCACACGCTGTTCAGGCATAGCAAAGATAATATAAATATCAGGCTACCGATCGTATCCCCACCTAAAATAACAGGAAGATAAGCTTCAAAATTTTTGAAATCTTATCTTCCCGCTGTCTCATACCTTTCACGCCGGAAATCTATCTTTAAGAATCCCACTCAAAACACGGTACTCCCCCGGAATAAACAATCCCCCTATCTTTTTAAAAGGCTTTTCCGTCAGAAAACGGCATTCGTTTATTTTCCGATTATGCTTGCCCCTTCGGTTCGATGTCGATCGGGAACACGGCTCCCGAAGGATTTCCCTCCGGCATTCGTATCATACCGTTGGTTTGTTCAAATTTACGAATATTGTCCTGCAAAGCCAGCATAAGGCGTTTAGCATGTTCAGGAGTCAATATAATCCTGCTCTTTACTTCCGCTTTCGGGATTCCCGGCATAATCCGTACAAAATCTACAATAAACTCTGAGGTAGAATGAGAAATAATAGCCAGATTGGCATAAGTCCCTTGAGCCACTTCGTGGTTCAATTCTATGTCTAATTGTTGTTTTTCTTCCATTACGCTTCATATTATCGTTTGAACAAAAATAGGGAATTTTTAGTCATTCCTGAACAACATATTCCAATACTTTATAAAATCCCTTATTTTTCCAAACGACAACCGTTTTCTTCCGTCCGCTTATTTTCTGAAAGGAAAAACAGCAGAAACATTTACAATCTCCCCGGTATTTCCCAATTGCCACACTACACGATTCTGTTTATCGATTTCCAACAGTTTCGACTGCATTTTATCCTTGCTGTGTCCGTTCCAATTCGCCACCAGGACATGCCCGTTTTCATAAGGACAAACTTCCGCCACAAAAAGTAAAGAAATGCCCGAAAGACTGTCCGAATGTACCGTACGGCTTACCCTCCCCAGCCGGGAATCGATTTCAACCCATTTATGAGCATCGCCACAGCCGACCAGCCAAAATTCATCCCGCAACAACTTCACGGAAAACAGATTTCCTCCGGCTTTCACCCGCTTCAATATTTTTCTGTCCCGGTCTATTTCCACCACATCCCCGCTTCCGAAAAGCGGAACGATATAAGTGTTCCGCTTCGTCTTAAGAATCTGCCGGAATTGGTTATGCACTCTGTCAATCCCGGTTTCGAACGTAAATTCGTCCACCACTTTCCCCTTCCGGTTCAATTCGACGATACGGGCAGGATGCCCGCATATTCCCAACAAGTAACGCCCCCGGACAATTTCGGTCGCCGTGAACAACTCCTCTCCGGCTTTCACTTTATAATCCCAAACGACCTGCTGTTCCCAATTTATCAAACGAGCCCCTCCGGTATAAGCATACAGAATCTCATTCTTCCGTGTCAGTTCCACATCATTGCAATCGTCCCCCTTATTCAGGCGATGCTCCCACTCCAATTGCTGGGTTTGTTTATCGATTACGGCAATCTTACTCCAACCGCATCCGGCAATCAGAAATTTTTCCGTTCCCTTCCTTCCGGTAGTTTCTCCCCGCATTTCCTGTACGTAAAATCCTACGGACAGGCAAAGCAACGCATAGATCCGCCACTTCATGCTTATTCCTCCATAATGACCCGGAATCCCACATTAAATACCTTCTGATAGTCGCGGTAAGGCTGCCGGAAAGAAGAAGTCGCCCGGAACGGACGGTCGTACCAGGACCCGCCACGGGTAACCCGCATTTCTTTCCCCTCCAAATCATTCCGTCCGTCATCTTCCCGGTAAGGATAAGGAGCATAAGCCGTACGGGTCCATTCCGCAACATTCCCGTGCATATCGAACAAGTCCCAGGGATTGGGGCGATAGCGCCCCACCGGCTCCGACACAAACCCACCGTCATCGTACACCGTGTCCCGGGGAATCCAATCATCATACTTATTAGGATTATCGAGTATTTTAGTACTCTCGTAAAACTTAAATGCGGTACATGCTGCAAAATCCCTCAAACGGATATCTCCCAAATTAGCAAAACGGCTAAAATCACTTCCCATTTCCCCGAAATAAAAAGGAGTGGCACTACCTGCCCGGCATGCCCATTCCCATTGAGCTTCTGTAGGCAAAGTAAATTTCTTACCTGTCTTTTCGGACAACCAGGCACAGAATGCCATCGCTTCCTGCCAAGATACCCGTACCACAGGTTGTTCCGGCTTGTTCAGCGGATACCCTTTCCTGCCGAATTGGTAACCGTGGCGATGTTCCTCGCGGCTATCGTGCTCCGGATCGAACAGAGCATATAATTCATTCGTCACTTCGAAACGCGCCAGCCAGAAAGGTTTTTCTATCTCTGTGCGGGTTACGGGCATCTCGTCCACGGCCCGTTCACTTCCCATTAAAAATTCTCCCGCAGGGATTTTCACCAACTGTATCGATATTTTTCCGGAAACGGGTATTTCCATCTGATAATTCCGGTTTCCTCCCATCTGCCTGTTATGCGCCCCGTATGCCTGATTTACTCCTTTTTCCGGACGATAGAAAGGCCAGCCGGACAACTGTTTTTCTCCTGCGTCAATTTTCTGTTGCGAGGGCAATTCGGCAACAACATCCGTTTTCAACTCAGGCAAATAATCATAATCGATCGTGGGCGCCCCCAGCATTTCTGCATACGTTTTCTTCAACTCTACCCATTTCCGGGCTTTATCATAGTCGGGAATATCCGAACGCCGCCCGTGGAAAGGTGCGTTAAAATCGATCCAGCAGGCCAGCCGTTCTATCTCTTCCTGAGAAAGGCGGACATTATGGTGTCCCTTGTTCAACATCCGCATCAGCTCTGTTTGGTCGGCATGCACATCCATCGGCACAAGCATATGAATATCGCTCTCGATTCCCGGACGGCGTACATAGCGGTGCAAATTTGCATACGCCAGCGTGAAATGCCCGCCATATCCCGTTCCGGCTCTTCCCGAAATACCCGATCTCCAATCATTTATCCAACGGTCGCCTTTCAGACAAGGAAGATCGGGACGATTTTCATTGTGACACCCTACACAAGCCCGGTCCAAAACAGGCTGTACCTCGTGCCGGAAACTAAAACCGCGTTCTTTCCCCAGCCACGGCTTTATAGGCTGCGGCTGTTTCTTCGAAGCGATACGGACCTGCGGCCGGGGTACACTCCGGCGGTCTTCGTGGCATCCCAGGCAAGACAATGTTTCGCCCGGCATTGCGGTAAACCAGCTACGCATCAATTGTAAAGCTTTTCCCTCTGCGTCCAACGGCTGTATGAATATCGGTACATTGGCGGGCACGGAAAACATAACCGAACCATCCTCTTCCACATCCACGGTTCCCAAGATCCGCTTAATATCCCACGGACCGTCCATGCCGATCGTTCCAAGCAATCCTCCCTGCGTATAAGGACTGAAATGATAAGACCCTATCCTCAATTTTTTCACAGTTCCTTTCGGAATACCTTTCAAGCCGTCTCCAAAATATATATCCTGCAAATAGATAGTAGCCTGCTTTTCCCCTTCGACGACACGGTTGGGAATAACCGGAGGGAATTTCCGGGCTTCAAGCACCTGTGGTTCCAGAATCGCACAACCTTCCTCCTCCGAAATCAAGGTCATATTATTGAAAACATCCACTAAATACAAGCCCCACAAAGAAGTCGGAGATAATTTTGCAGAAACCAGAAAATAAGTATCGTTCAACGGATAAGGATGTAAAAACTGCGGCCATATACCGTCAGGCAGCCGGTCTCTCACAACAGGCAAAACTTTTTCACCCCGTCGGGGAACCTCCGCAACAACCCCGTCCGCCTCTTTATTCCCGACAACCGGATCGAACACCATCAAACGCCCGCTACGCGACACGCTGTGATGTCCCCCGACCACCCCGACAAAAGCACTCCCTTTGCCGGGAATGGGACGAGCACCGAAAAGAGCGGTCGGGAAATAGGAATTCGACCCGTAAAGGGCTTGCTGTGTCGTTCCGTCGGGATTCATCGTGAATATAATACGGGAGTTCGAATGGGGTATGTCGGCATATTCCCAGCGCTGATACATCACTTGCCCGTTATTGGTAATCACGGGTTCCCAATTACTGTCCTGGTCATAAGTCAATTGCCGGGTTTTTCCGGTTTCCGGATCAAAAAGGAATAAACCGCACATCTTATTCCCTCCATTCGTACAGGGCAACCCTAAGAAAGTCGCCGTCGCACAAAATACAATTTTGCCGTCCGGTGTATAACATCCGTCGAAACTGTCGAAATCTTTATAACTCTCAGGGGTGACCTGCCTCGTTTCCCCCGTTTTTAAATTCAATTCGAATAAATGCCAACGGTTATTCGTGCCGATCGAAGAGTACAAAACTTTCTCTCCGCCCAAATGTACCTCCGGATCGGAAACGATCATCCCCGGCTCCGGCTTATAAAGGACTCTGGATTCCCATTTCCCCGATTTGCAGGCCAGTTCGATAAATTCATTATCCCACCCCCCGCGCGGATTTCCGATCTCCGAATTATTTTGAAAATTCGAGGGAGCGACTCCTAAAGAACCGCTCATGTTTTGACGGGCACGTTCCCCGAAATGCCTCCGGGTAGCCATGATTTTCTTATTACGTAGCAAAGGATTTGCCAAAAGCATATCCTGCATCGTTTCGAACACCCGATTTAAACGCGCTCCGGCACTCCGGTCGCCGGCATATAATCCGCGACGGGAATCCTGAATTTCTTTTTCGAAACCGAGTATAAACTTTTCATAACGCTCTGATTCGAAACCGGGCATTTTCTTCATATCGGCATAAGCCAGCCTGACGGCCTCCGCATCGAAGAAAGATAATCTTTCCTGTATCCCCAGTATCCGGCCCACTTCCTGTAACAAGTTCAAATAAGCCTTTAGCCGCACTTCCGGCGAACGTTCCTCATCGATTTTTTCCATCTGTTCAAGGAAGAATGCAGGCTCGTCCAACCGCTTTATCAGCTTCTCCACAACTTCGCGCTCGACACGAGTGCCGGCAGTTCTAAACCATTCGTCGGCAGAAACACCGGACAATCTTAAAAAAGCATCGGTTTCAGCAGGGTATTTCTGTTTCAGGTCGTTCAACAGAGTACGACAGGAAAAACGATCCACCCGGAAAACCACGCTTCCGGCAGTAGCGGCATCGTCGATACCGATCACCGCTTCCAGCTTTTTAAACTGCTTATTCAAAGCAAAATGTAACTCACCCGGCGCATGAACGGCCAACCCCCTATCGTACACTTTTCCCCTCAACCTGATTTGCCCGCCCACCACATTCCGGTTTCTGCCTACATTACCATAACCCGCTTTTTCATATTTAGGCTTTAATTCATCCAGCCACACCGTTTTGCCTTTCACATCCGTCAAACGGGCATCCGCCCATTCCGACTGATCGTAAGAATTACCATCCCCGGCATCCAGTGTATATAAAATAAGATCATCCCAACCCGTTACATCGATAGATATTTTTACGACCGGCATTCCCGGTTTCAGAACTTGTGACCGGAATACCACAGTCCCCTGTTTTTCCAGCTTTTGGCAACTGCGTTTCGCAGTTATCACAGCTTCCGCCCACCCCGAAGGCTTCCCGTCTTTTGCCAAACAAGAAACACTTCCTCCCAGAGCCAGGCAGAAACATAAAATACTCTCTATTACTTTAGTAAACAGATTCATAACCGTCTATTTTATGGTTTATTATCTTTCAATGTTCCTGCTCATTCCCGGATATATCCCATGATGCTTGAAATTTTATGGGTCACGGCAAGCAATTCAGGAACGACCTGTTCGATCACATCGCCACCGAAACGCCCGGTAGGCCCGGAAACCCAGATCGCCCCGCAAGGCTGGGAAGTATAGTTAAAAATCGGAGCCCCTACACAAGCCACCCCCATTAATTGTTCCTCGGCATCGATCGCGTAGCCCGATTGCCGCACCTTTTCCAATTCTTGCAAAAAAAGCTCCGGATCGGTGATCGTGCGGTCGGTAAACTTTGTAAACTCCATATTCGCTATATAATCATTCCGCATCCCGTCCGGCAAAAAAGCAAGGATCGCTTTTCCCGGCGCAGAACAGTGCAATTCAAACTCCTTTCCGGGCGACAATAAAAATTTAAAATCGTATAGCCCTTCCGCCTGTTCTATAAAAATACCTTTCCTATCTCCCAACACGCCGAAAAATACCGTTTCCTTCACCCGGTTCCGCAATTCCCGGAGATTCGGCAAAACGGCTTCCAATAGCCCATGTTCGCCCACCGTACGGAATCCCATCGTCAATATCCTACGGGTCAGACGATAACGTTTATTTTCATCGTCATAAAACAAATACCCCAACCTCACCAAAGTATTCAGAATACGATAGGCAGACGTCTGGGAGATTTCGGTCTCGGCTTTAATTTCCTGTAAGGTCAATCCCTCTTTGTTCCCCGTTAATAATTCTATGATCGCGATACCCTTTTCAAGGTTAGGCACTTTATATTCGTTATTTATTTCCATGAGCACTATTATTTTTTCTTATTTGGAACATCTTTCCATATATGAAAACAAAAATAATTGTTATTTTGAAAAAAACAACAAAGCAAGCTAATAAAAATATCCGGTTTAATTCCACTGTTCACAAATCGTCTCCCAAACAGGCTCTGCTAAGATCTATTTGTAAACGACTTATTTAGAAGCGTAAAAGGGAAATTTTCCATACGTTTATTCACATGCCGTATCCCTTTTCATCTATATTTCTGGCCGACGGTCAAACCGAAATTTCAGAAATCAAAAAAGTTAAAAAACAGAAATATACAATTTAGGTACACTATTTGCATATCATTTTTGTCTGTGTAATAATTAAGTTATGAAACTATTAATTTGTATCGCTTGTGCACTACTGGTGTGCAGTTGTGATCTGATCGACTATCATCCATACGATGGACGGATCACAGGAGAAAAAGATTTGAATGCCAAAGCCATCGAGGAAATCACAGAACGCTGCCGGGATAAAGATACCCTGCGTTTTGTCATGATGGGCGACACGCAACGCTGGTATGACGAAACGGAAGATTTTGTCAAGGATGTAAATAGCCGGGAAGGTATCGATTTTATAATTCATGGAGGCGATATATCCGATTTCGGCCTGAAAAAAGAATTTCAATGGGTGCGTTCTATCATGGGAAAATTAAATGTTCCCTATGTCGCCCTGATCGGAAATCACGATGTGATCGGGAATGGAGATCAGGTATTCCAAAAAATGTACGGCGATCCGAACTTCGCCTTTATAGCAGGCGATACCAAATTCGTCTGTATGAATACCAATGCCATCGAATACGATTATTCGAATCCGATACCCGATTTCAATTTTCTTAAAGAACAGTTACAGGATTCTGCTTCGCACAGCCGGACAGTAGCGGTGATGCACGCCCCTCCCGGCTCCGAACAATTCAATAACAATGTAAAGGACATTTTCCAATATTCCCTGAAACAATTTCCAAACCTGCTTTTTGCATTGCATGCACACGATCACAGCTTCAAGATCAACGACTATTTCAATGACGGCATTTTATATTATGGATGTACCTGCATGAAAAAAAGAGGTTATTATTTGTTCACGCTGACGCCCGACAATTATACTTATGAAGAAATTAATTTTTAAAACGATCTTAATATCGGTTTGTACCCTTATTTCATACCCTCTTTCAGCCAGGGGACTATACGAGAAAAGAGTGGAGCATTATAAATCGAACTGGGAGAAAATAATCCCCCGTTACAGCAAGTTGCAATATGCCGGGTCTATGGGTATGTTCTCCCTCGGAACAGGCTGGAATTACGGGCGCGACCATTGGGAAACGGATATTTGGCTGGGATTGGTTCCCCGCTATTCCGATCGGCATGCGATGGCGACATTTACTTTAAAACAACATTATATACCCTGGAACATTCCTTTAGGGGATAATTATTCGATAGCTCCCTTTCGATGCGGTTTATATATCAATACATTACTCGACCGGGATTTTTGGGTAAGAAATCCCGACAAATACCCGGAAGGTTATTATAGTTTTTCCACCCGGGTCCGCGCTCATGTCTTCATCGGGCAAAGCGTTACCCGGAATCTGAATAAAGAGAACAGGCTCTGGAAGTCTATTTCCGTTTACTATGAGCTCAGTACCTGCGACCTGTACCTGATTAGCCGGATTACCAACCGCTACCTGCGCGCCAAAGATTATTTAAGCCTGGGATTCGGGATCAAACTACAAATTTTGTAGTTCCTTTTCCATATATTCCACCTCAGACGAAATCCGACGTTACACAACAGCCGGCAGGATTTCAACAACCCGACCGAGAGATTACTCTTTTAGAGCCTGCAAACACGCTGCCTTCAACGTAAGCATAATTTTCTACCAGGCTTTAAAGTCAATTCTTTTCGGCAGTATTTTGCCAATAGTATAAAAAATGAGGGAATCCGTTATGGATTCCCTCATTGGGTTTATTCCGTTTCTCAGGTTTTCCCTGAGAATAAATATTAATGTTTTTCCATTCTCTCCATATCCTCTTTGGAACCGACAACCAAGCCTTTCAGCTCTTTCATTCCGGTACCCACAGGGATCAGGTGACCACAGATTACATTTTCTTTCAAACCTTCGAGCGGATCTACTTTTCCATAGATAGCGGCTTCGTTCAGCACTTTTGTCGTTTCCTGGAAGGAAGCGGCTGAAATAAAGCTGGAGGTTTGCAATGCAGCACGGGTAATTCCCTGTAACACCTGAGCGGACGTTGCAGGCACAGCGTCGCGGGCCTCTACCGTCTTCATATCCCGGCGTTTCAACTGGGAATTGATATCGCGAAGCGTACGGGCTGAAATAATCTGACCAGCTTTTATACGATCGGAATCTCCGGGTTCTAAAACGACTTTTTTGCCATACATAGCATCGTTCTCTTCCATAAATTCCAATTTATCGACGATCTGATTTTCCAGGAAGCGGGTATCGCCTGAATCCTGAATCAATACCTTACGCATCATTTGGTGAACGATGATCTCGAAGTGCTTATCGTTGATCTTCACACCCTGCATACGGTACACATCCTGGACCTCATTCACGATATATTCCTGCACCTTGATCGGCCCTTCGATATTCAAAATATCGGTCGGGGTAATCGCTCCGTCGGATAACGGAGTTCCGGCACGTACATAATCGTTTTCCTGTACCAATATCTGTTTAGCCAGCGATACGAGGTATTTCTTCACTTCTCCGGCCTTCGAAGTTACAATGATCTCCCGGTTACCGCGTTTGATCTTACCATAGGTAACTTCTCCGTCGATTTCAGAAACCACGGCAGGATTCGACGGGTTACGAGCTTCGAACAACTCGGTAACACGAGGAAGACCTCCGGTGATATCGCCTGCCTTACCGACAGCTCTCGGGATTTTCACGATGATACTACCCGCCGTAACCTGATCGCCTTCTTTCACAACGATGTGTGCGCCTACCGGAAGGTTGTAACTTTTAATTACATTCCCTTTGGCATCTTCAATGGTCAATGCAGGAGCTTTTGTTTTATCACGGAACTCAACGATCACTTTTTCACGGAATCCGGTCGTTTCATCCGATTCCTCTTTGTAGGTTTCACCTTCGATCAGGTTTTCTGAACCGATCTTACCGCTAAATTCAGTAATGATAACGGCATTGAAGGGATCCCATTCACAAAGCAGCTCGTTCTTTTTCACTTCTTGCCCGTCTTTCACAAACAATTTGGCTCCATAAGGGATATTGTGTGAAATCAGAACAATGTTAGTGTTTTTATCCACGATACGGATTTCAGTCAAACGTCCTACGACAACATCGCATTTCTGTCCGTTGTCCTGAGTATATTCTACAGAACGGAGTTCTTCGAATTCGATATAACCGTCGTATTTCGCTTTTAATGAGTTTTCACTGGAAATATTTCCGGCAGTACCACCCACGTGGAATGTTCTCAATGTCAGCTGAGTACCCGGCTCACCGATAGACTGTGCGGCGATAGTACCGACCGCTTCTCCCAACTGTACCAGTTTCCCGGTTGCCAGGTTACGGCCATAACACTTCGCACAAACCCCTTTCTTCGATTCACAAGTCAGTACAGAACGTACTTCCACGCGTTCGATCGGTGATTTTTCGATAGCTTCTGCTACCTCTTCCGTAATTTCTTCTCCCGATTTAACCAAAATTTCGTTGGTATGCGGGTGAATAATATCGTGAACGGACACACGTCCTAAAATTCTTTCGTACAAAGAAGATACGACTTCTTCGTTATTCTTGATTGCCGCAATGGTAACCCCGCGCAACGTACCGCAATCCTCTTCGGTGATCGTAATATCGTTGGCTACGTCCACCAGACGACGGGTCAGGTAACCGGCATCGGCTGTTTTCAACGCAGTATCGGCCAAACCTTTACGGGCACCGTGGGTTGAAATAAAGTATTCCAATACCGACAAGCCCTCTTTGAAGTTCGCCAAAATCGGGTTTTCAATGATCTGCCCTCCGGTAGCTCCGGATTTTTGAGGTTTTGCCATCAATCCACGCATACCGCCCAACTGACGGATCTGTTCCCTGGAACCACGGGCTCCGGAGTCGAGCATCATATAAATAGAGTTGAATCCTTGTTTGTCGGCAATCAACTGCTTCATCAGGGTATTGGTCAGGTTGGCATTTACGTGTGTCCAGATGTCGATAATCTGGTTGTAACGCTCGTTGTTGGTTATGAATCCCATGTTATAGTTAGCCATAACCTCTTCCACCTGATTGTAACCGTCTTTCAACAACTCGTCTTTTTCTGCCGGGATAATCACATCTTCCAGGTTGAACGACAGTCCGCCCTCGAAAGCCTTACGGTATCCGAGGTCTTTAATATCATCCAGGAATTTAGCCGTTACATCCACGCCGCATCTCTTGAACACGTCGCCGATAATGTCCCTCAATGCCTTTTTCGTAATCAATGTATTGATATACGGGAAGTTTTTCGGGGTGAACTGATTCAGGATCACACGTCCCACAGTAGTTTCTACCATGTGGAAAACAGGATTACCTTCCTTATCGATATCATGTACTTTCACATGCACGGTAGCATGCAAATCGACAGCTTTCTCATTCAAGGCAATGATTACTTCTTCCGCAGAATAAAAACGTAATCCCTCGCCTTTCGCGCCTTTTTTCGGTTTTGTGATATAATACAATCCCAAAACCATATCCTGAGAAGGTACGGTAATAGGCGCACCGTTAGCCGGGTTCAGGATGTTGTGTGCACACAGCATCAAAATCTGGGCTTCCAGCACTGCTTCGTTACCCAACGGTAAATGCACGGCCATCTGGTCACCGTCAAAGTCAGCGTTAAATCCGGTACAAGCCAGCGGATGCAAACGGATAGCCTTACCCTCGATCAATTTCGGCTGGAACGCCTGGATACCCAAACGGTGCAAAGTCGGAGCACGATTCAATAACACCGGATGCCCTTTCAGCACGTTTTCCAAAATATCCCAAACCACCGGATCACGGCGATCTACGATCTTTTTCGCACTCTTTACCGTTTTTACAATACCCCGCTCGATTAATTTACGGATAATGAACGGCATATAAAGTTCGGCAGCCATATCTTTCGGAAGACCGCATTCGTGCATTTTCAAGTCCGGGCCGACAACGATTACCGAACGGGCAGAATAGTCCACACGTTTACCCAACAGGTTCTGACGGAAACGTCCTTGTTTACCTTTCAAACTGTCGGACAGGGATTTCAACGGACGGTTATTCTCGATCTTCACCGCATTGGATTTACGGGAATTGTCGAACAACGAATCCACAGCTTCCTGTAACATACGTTTTTCATTACGTAAGATCACATCGGGAGCTTTGATCTCGATCAAACGTTTCAGACGATTATTTCTGATAATCACCCTTCTGTACAAATCGTTCAGGTCGGAAGTCGCAAAACGTCCTCCATCCAGCGGTACCAACGGACGCAATTCGGGAGGAATAACGGCCAGCACTTTCACGATCATCCATTCGGGCTTATTCACTTCTTTGCTTTCGCGGAAAGCCTCCACAACCTGCAAACGCTTCAAAGCCTCGTTTTTACGTTGCTGTGAAGTTTCGGTATTTGCTTTGTGTCGCAAATCATAAGACAGGTCGTCCAGATTGATGCGTTCCAGCAACATCTGGATAGCTTCCGCTCCCATTTTGGCAATAAATTTATTAGGATCATCGTCGTCCAGATGTTGATTGTCTGCCGGTAAAGCATCCACGATATCCAGGTATTCTTCCTCTGTCAGGAAATCAAGCTGAGCGATTCCTTTCTCTGCCATAATACCCGGCTGAACAACAACATATCTTTCGTAATAAATAACGGCATCCAATTTTTTGGAAGGCAATCCCAACAAATAACCGATCTTATTCGGCAGAGATTTGAAATACCAGATATGAGCCACCGGAACGACCAGCTGGATATGTCCCATACGTTCGCGGCGAACCTTTTTCTCGGTCACTTCCACCCCACAACGGTCACAAACAATTCCTTTATAACGGATGCGTTTGTATTTTCCGCAATGGCATTCGTAATCTTTCACCGGACCGAAAATCCTTTCGCAAAACAAACCGTCGCGTTCGGGCTTGTAGGTACGGTAATTGATTGTTTCCGGCTTCAGCACCTGACCGCTGGAATGTTCCAGGATTTCTTCGGGTGATGCTAAACCGATCGCTATTTTCGTAAAGCTTTTGGGCTTATTTGTATTATTGTCTTTTCTAAAAGCCATAGTAACTCCGTTAATTTAAAGTGGAAAGCAGAAGTAACTTTTTTCGTCACTCCGGCTTTCACTTTTGATATTTATATCAAATTTACGCTAAGACCAAGTCCTCTCAACTCATGTAGCAATACGTTGAAAGATTCCGGTAATCCCGGTGTAGGCATAGGCTCGCCTTTCACGATATGCTCGTAAGTTTTAGTACGGCCCATTACGTCATCTGATTTCACAGTCAGAATTTCCTGCAAGATATGAGCGGCTCCGAAAGCTTCCAAAGCCCAAACCTCCATCTCACCAAAACGCTGTCCACCGAACTGTGCCTTACCTCCAAGAGGCTGCTGGGTGATCAAAGAATACGGTCCGATAGAACGAGCGTGCATCTTATCGTCAACCATGTGGCCCAGTTTCAACATATAGGTAACCCCTACGGTTGCCGGCTGGTCGAAACGTTCTCCGGTACCTCCGTCATACAGATAGGTCGTACCGTAACGCGGAACTCCTGCTTTATCCGTATAATCGTTGATCTCGTCCAAAGTAGCACCGTCGAAAATCGGAGTAGCGAACTTGATTCCGAGTTCTTTTCCTGCCCATCCCAATACAGCCTCGAATACCTGTCCGAGGTTCATTCGGGAAGGCACGCCCAATGGATTCAAACAAATATCCACCGGAGTCCCGTCTGCCAGGAACGGCATATCTTCCACCCTTACCACGCGGGATACAATACCCTTATTACCGTGACGTCCGGCCATCTTATCACCGATCTGCAATTTACGTTTCTTAGCCACGTAAACCTTAGCCATCTTGATAATACCGGAAGGCAGTTCGTCACCGACAGTAGCATTGTATTTGCGGCGTTTCATCTGTCCTTCGATCTCCTTATATTTGATTACATAGTTATGTAACAAATCACGGATCATATCATTTTTCTGCTTGTCAGTCGTCCACTTGTTCGGGTTCACCTCAAGCATCTTCAGATTTTGCAACGTCTTCAATGTGAATTTCACACCTTTCGGGATCACATCTTCGTTCAAGTAATTCTTCACGCCCTGGGAAGTCTTTCCATTGGTCAGTTCGAATAACTTATCGATCAACAAAGAAGTCAGATCTCCTACGCTACGTTCAAATTGCTCGTCGATTTCTGCGAGGATGGTTTTACCGGCAGCTTTCGTTTTCCGGTCACCGATCGTACGCTGGAACAATTTTTTATCGATAATCACACCTTTTAAAGAAGGAGAAGCTTTTAAAGAAGCGTCTTTCACATCGCCGGCCTTATCACCGAAAATCGCCCGCAACAACTTTTCTTCCGGACTCGGATCGGATTCCCCTTTCGGAGTGATCTTACCGATCAGAATATCTCCCGGCTGAACCCGGGCACCGATACGAATGATTCCGTTTTCATCCAAATCTTTCGTGGCATCCTCACTTACGTTAGGAATATCGGCGGTCAATTCTTCCAATCCGCGTTTGGTTTCACGCACTTCCAAAGAATACTCATCAACGTGTACCGAAGTAAACACATCGTTACGCACGATATTCTCGGAAATTACGATTGCATCCTCATAGTTATAACCTTTCCACGGCATGTAAGCCACTTTCAGGTTTCGTCCCAATGCCAATTCTCCGTCTTCGGAAGAATAACCTTCCGTCAGGATCTGACCTTCTTCCACGCGCTGTCCTTTCTTCACGATCGGGCGTAAAGTCATGGTCGTACTCTGGTTGGTACGTTTATATTTCGGCAACAGATACTCTTTCGTATCGCCGTCGAAGCTTACGAAACGTTCTTCTTCTGTCTGGTCGTATTTAATCACGATACGGCGTCCGTCCACGAAATCGATCACACCCGGTCCCTCTGCAACCACCTGTGTACGGGAATCCTTAATCAGGTTTCCTTCCAACCCGGTTCCTACGATCGGAGCCTGCGGTTTAATGATAGGTACAGCCTGGCGCATCATGTTCGATCCCATCAAGGCACGGTTGGCATCGTCGTGTTCCAGGAAAGGAATCAACGAAGCCGCGATAGAGGCAATCTGGTTCGGGGCAACATCGATCAAATCGATCTTTTCCACTTCTTCCACAGGGAAGTCACCGTCTTTACGCGATTTCGCCCTCTTGTTCACAAAATGGCCTTCACCATCTACTTTCGCGTTAGCCTGTGCGATCACCAGTCCTTCTTCTTCTTCGGCTGAAAGATATTTTACACCTTCCCCGCTCAGATCGACTACGGCATTTTCAACCTTCCGGTAAGGAGTTTCGATAAATCCGAGGTTATTGATCTTTGCATATACACAAAGCGAAGAAATCAAACCGATGTTCGGACCTTCCGGAGTTTCGATCGGGCACAAACGACCATAGTGAGTATAGTGCACGTCACGCACCTCAAATCCGGCGCGGTCACGCGACAAACCACCGGGGCCGAGGGCAGACATACGCCGTTTATGAGTGATCTCCGCCAGAGGGTTCGTCTGATCCATAAACTGTGACAGGGCATTCGTTCCGAAGAATGAATTGATCACAGAAGACAGGATCTTGGAATTGATCAGATCGACCGGGGTAAATACCTCATTATCCCTTACATTCATCCGTTCGCGGATCGTACGTGCCATACGGGCAAGTCCTACACCGAACTGATTATATAATTGTTCGCCTACAGTACGTACGCGACGATTACTCAAGTGGTCGATATCATCCACATCCGTCTTTGCATTCAGCAATTTGATCAGATATTTGATAATCTCGATCATATCTTCTTTGGTAAGCACTCTCACCGAAGGATCGGTTGTCAGTCCGAGCTTTTTATTCAGCTTGTAACGTCCCACATCTCCCAGGTCATAACGCTTATCCGAGAAGAACAGCTTATCGATGACATCACGCGCAGTTGCCTCGTCTGGCGGTTCAGAGCTACGCAACTGTCTATATATGTGCATCACTGCTTCTTTCTCCGAGTTACACGGGTCTTTTTGCAGTGTATTATAAATGATGGCGTAATCCGCCAGATTCTGTTTTTCTTTATGCAGCAAAATCGTCTTTGTTCCTGAATCGACGATTGCATCTATATGTTCATTTTCCAGAACAGTCTCACGATCCACAATGATTTCGTTACGTTCGATAGATACCACTTCTCCGGTATCCTCATCTACGAAATCTTCCACCCAGGTCTTCAAAACACGAGCAGCCAAACGTCTGCCAACGACTTTTTTCAATCCAGATTTGGAAACGTTTATTTCATCTGCCAGTCCGAATATTTCAAGAATATCCTTATCCGTCTCAAAACCGATCGCACGTAAAAGAGTAGTTACAGGTAACTTCTTTTTCCGGTCGATATAGGCATACATCACATTGTTGATGTCTGTTGCGAACTCTATCCACGAGCCTTTGAACGGAATAATTCTGGCAGAATAAAGCTTGGTACCATTTGCGTGAACACTTTGGCCGAAAAATACACCCGGCGATCTGTGCAACTGCGACACGATCACACGCTCGGCACCATTGATTACAAAAGTGCCCTTAGGTGTCATATAAGGAACATTCCCCAGGTAAACATCTTCAATCACAGTATCGAAATCCTCGTGTTCGGGATCGGTACAGTATAACTTCAGTTTAGCCTTCAACGGTGCACCGTAAGTCAGCCCTTGCTCTAAACACTCGTCTATCGTGTAGCGGGGCGGATCTATGAAGTAGTCCAAAAATTCCAGGACAAAATTATTCCGGGTGTCGGTGATAGGAAAGTTCTCCTTAAAAACAGTGTAAAGGCCTTCGTTTTTTCTGTTTTCAGGCGTCGTACCCAATTGAAAAAAGTCCTTGAATGACTTTAATTGTATCTCAAGAAAATCAGGATATTCCAACTGATTTTTTATGGATGCAAAGCTTATTCTTTTGTTTGAATTATTTGAAGACATCTATTAATTTTTTGGAACCTAAACAATAATAACAACAAAATGGTTTAGAGTCAAAATTGACTCTAAACCGTTAAAACCCTAAAGGGGTCCTATGACTTATTTAAGTTCAACTTCAGCTCCTGCTTCTTCCAGTTGAGCTTTCAATTGTGCAGCTTCTTCTTTAGAAACTTTTTCTTTCAAAGGAGCCGGTGCTTTATCAACCAGTTCTTTTGCTTCTTTCAGTCCAAGACCAGTCAGCTCTTTCACTAATTTTACAACACCTAATTTAGCAGCACCACCTGATTTCAGGATTACATCGAACTCTGTTTGTTCAGCAGCACCAGCGCCAGCAGCACCAGCAGCCGGAGCAGCAACAACAGCAGCAGCTGCTGCAGGTTCGATTCCGTACTCATCTTTTAAGATGTCAGCTAACTCTTTAACGTCCTTTACAGTCAAGTTTACTAATTCTTCTGCAAGTTTTTTCAAATCTGCCATTTCAATAATTATTTAAATAGTTTTTTACTCTTGATAATAATAGATAAATTATGCTCTATCTTCCAGTGTTTTAAGCACACCTCCGATAGTGTTCTTCCCTGATTCCAGGGCAGAAATAACTTTCTGCATCGGTGATTGCAGCAACAGGATGATATCTCCGATCAATTCTTCCTTAGACTTGATGTTTACGAGAGCGTCCAGTTGGTTTTCACCTACATAGGCACATTCTTCAACAAAAGCAGCCTTAAATACAGGTTTATCGTGGCTCTTACGGAACTCTTTAATCAGTTTCGCAGGAGCATTTCCTGTTTCACTCAGCATTACGGCACTGGATCCAGCCAATGAAGAATAAAGTTCTTCATAGTTGTTTTCCAATCCGTCAAGAGCTACTCTCAACAAGGTATTTTTAACCTGAATAAGCTTAACTCCTGCGTTGAAACATTCTTTACGCAATGCCTGTGTAGCAGCAGCATCCAATTCAGAAATATCACTGATGTAAAGATGCTTGTATGCTTTGATCTGCTCGGTTAAATTGTCTATGATTACTTGTTTCTCTTCCCTTTTCATTCTACAAATGGTCCTTTAAAGGTTAATAATTAATCAAGTAATGACTTAAGGTCTAATTTAATACCGGGACTCATTGTACTTGACAGGAATACACTCTTTACGTAAGTACCTTTTGCAGAAGAAGGTTTCAGTTTCTGGATCACGTTCATGAATTCACGAGCATTATCCTTGATCTTGTCTGCATCGAAATTAACCTTACCAATAGACGAGTGTACGATACCGAATTTGTCAACTTTAAAATCAATTTTTCCCTGCTTAACCTCCTGAACAGCCTTACCGATTTCAACGGTAACAGTACCACTTTTGGGGTTCGGCATCAATCCACGTGGACCTAAGATTCGTCCTAAAGCACCTATCTTACCCATGATAGCAGGCATTGTAATAATGATATCGATATCAGTCCAACCTGACTTCAATTTTTCAATATACTCATCCAAACCAACATAGTCGGCACCGGCAGCCTTAGCTTCTTCTTCCTTGTCGGGAGTACAGAGAACTAAAACTCGAACTTCTTTTCCGGTTCCGTGAGGCAGGGTTACAACGCCACGCACCATTTGATTGGCTTTACGCGGGTCCACACCCAGACGAACGTCCATGTCAACTGACGCATCAAACTTAGTAAAAGTAATTTCCTTCACCAGCTGAGCAGCTTCTTCAATGGTATATGCTTTACCATTTTCAACCTTTTCTAAAGCTAACTTTTTATTTTTTGTCAGTTTACTCATTACGTTTGAAGTATTACAAATTCATTAAAAAGGTTTTTCACCTTCAACGGTGATACCCATACTTCTGGCAGTTCCAGCTACCATGCTCATTGCTTTCTCCACTTCAAAAGCGTTCAAATCACTCATTTTGCCTTCTGCAATTTCTCTTACCTTATCCCAGGTCAGAGAAGCAACCTTTTTACGGTTAGGCTCTGCAGAGCCAGATTTGAGTTTCGCTGCTTCCAAAAGTTGAATAGCAACAGGTGGTTGTTTGGTAATGAAATCAAACGATTTATCACCGTAAACCTGAATAATTACCGGAATAATCTTTCCTGCCTGGTCCTGAGTTCTTGCATTGAATTGTTTGCAGAAGTCCATGATATTGACTCCTTTTGAACCTAATGCAGGTCCTACAGGTGGAGAAGGATTAGCGGCACCAGCTTTAATCTGTAGCTTTATAAGAGCTTCAACTTCTTTTGCCATGATTTTTTTTAATCAAATGTTTAATTATTCTTTTTCTACCTGCATGAAACTTAATTCGAGCGGTGTTTTACGTCCGAAGATCTTGACAATTACTTTCAATCTCTTCTTATCGCTGTTCACCTCCTCTATCACGCCGGTAAAGCCGTTGAACGGACCGTCTGTAACTTTAACGGATTCGCCCACGAAATAAGGAACACTTATTTCTTCCGGTTGTTCCGCAAGTGCATCTACTGTTCCGAGAATCCGGTTGATTTCCGATTGACGCATCGGAACCGGGTCACCACCTTTCGTTTCCCCCAGGAAGCCGATCACGTTCGTGATGTCACGAAGCATGTGGGGGATTTCTCCTACTAAAGCGGCTTCTATCATCACATAACCCGGGAAAAAGTTCCGCTCTTTGCTGATCTTTTTTCCATTACGTACCTGATAGATCTTCTCGGTAGGTATCAAAACCTGTGAAACGTAATCCTGCAGCCCTAAACTGGCAATCTCACTTTCAATGTACTCCTTCACCTTCTTTTCTTTCCCTCCGATCACACGAAGCACATACCATCTTTTCTTTACTTCTGCCATGTTAGAATCCAGAATTAATAAAACATACTATATATAAAGTCCATGATATGTCTGAACGAAAAGTCCATCACAAAAATACCTAAAGCAATAATGACGGAAGCAAGCATAACCATAGTAGCACTGCTC
>ENA-UEQO01001272-UEQO01001272.1-human-gut-metagenome-genome-assembly--contig:-NODE-1272-length-26591-cov-6.734065_pt1 | contig 26591 bp, 20 predicted proteins | sample MGYA00242938_ERZ507940 | MGnify/ENA primary metagenome ERZ507940 (study PRJEB26167, sample SAMN06115517) | human gut metagenome | host: Homo sapiens | place: China:Chongqing | collected 2014-12-03... | reverse complement strand
CTGCATCAGGAGGAACAGGAAGCACTTGCTTCTATAATGGAGTGTCGCCGGGTCGATAAAGGAGAACTTCTCCTCGAAGAAGGCCGGATAGCCCGCCATTTCCATTATGTCGAATCGGGAATGTTACGTCAGTATTACTACAAAAACGGGCATGATATCACCGAACATTTTTCGTGTGAAGATGATTTGGTATTTTGCATCATCAGCCTGTTCAGACAAGAACCCACACGCTTGATGATCGAAGCCATCGAACCGACCGTGGTGTACGACATCCCCTATACCGGTCTGCAAGAATTGTTTGTTTCTTATTCCTCTATTGCCCAATTATACAAGAAAATTTTAGAATGGGGCCTTATGGTATCCCAGAACAAAGCCGACTCCTGGCGATTCGAAACTGCCAAGGAACGCTATAAACGTTTTCTAAAAGATTTTCCCGAAGCAGCCAAAAGAGCCCCTATCAGCCATATCGCTTCTTATCTGTTGATGACTCCCGAAACCCTCAGCCGCGTGAGGGCTGAAATTTTCCAGGAATAAATTGTAAGATAGGTGATCAGTAAACTTTTTCTAAGATAGTACCAGTCCTCAAGAAACCCCATGCCCCGGTCCCATGGGTTACAAAAAAAAAGAGTTAGATTTTCATCTAACTCCTTAATTTTCAATTTGTACCCAGGGCGGGAATCGAACCCGCACGTCTGTTGAGGACACTGGATTTTGAGTCCAGCGCGTCTACCAATTCCGCCACCTGAGCAAAGAACTCGAGTGCAAAGGTAGATATTTTCCAATAACCTCCAAATATTCGATATGATTTTTTTAGAACTTTTTTTATGATCTTTGCGTACATAGTTTGTATTCTTAATGTTCAATATTCATATTCTTAAATTTGTTCCCTGACGAAGTCGCATCGTCAGGGAATTTTTTCTTTCAGGAAGAAGCGGGTTAATTGGAAGCTTTGCTTATTTTTGTGTAATTAACATTTGTATTTCTGATGAGATTTAAGACGATTCTGCCTTCGCTTCTGATTTTATTTTCTTTTGCCTGTTCTTCGCAGGAATTACCTAAGTTGCAAATTATTCCTTTGCCCGAAAATGTGGTACAGGATGCCGGGAGTTTTGATTTGAATGCCGGAACGCATATCGTTGTGTACGGCAGCCGGGAGGCGGAAGATTGTGCCCGTTTGCTGAACGAGGTCGTGGCAGGGATAAGTAATTACACTTTGGCTATTGAAAAGGGGAAAGCAGGGAAAGTGAAAAAAGGTATTTATTTTCGATTGGATTCTTTGAGGAAGGACTGGGACCGCGAAGGCTATCGTTTACAGATCGGTCCGGATAGCATTGTGCTGGTTGCCCGGACTCCTGCCGGATTGTTCTACGGTGTGCAGACGATCGCTCAATTATTGACCGATAGCCGGTTTTATTCTCCCGGTAAGCGGAAGTGGGAATTGCCTGCTTTGCGTATAGACGATCGTCCAGCATTTGTGTACCGGGGGTTGCATTTGGATGTTTCGCGCCATTTTTTCCCGAAGGAGTTTGTGATGAAGTGTATCGATTTGATGTCGGAATATAAGCTGAATCGTTTTCATTGGCATTTGACCGATGGGGCCGGGTGGCGGATAGAGATCAAAAGGTATCCTGAACTGACCCGGCGGGCTGCCTGGCGTGCAGAGAAAGATTATTTAACGTGGTGGAAAGGGGGACGGCAATATGTGACGCAGGATTCTGCCGACGCTTACGGCGGATATTATACGCAGGAGGATGTCCGGGAAGTGGTGGCCTATGCCGCTTCGAAATATGTAACGGTGATACCGGAGATCGAAATGCCGGGACATTCGGAAGAGGTGCTGGCGGTGTTCCCGGAGCTGGGATGTACGGGGAAACCTTATCGAAACGGGGAGTTTTGTATCGGGAATGAGAAAACTTTTGAGTTTGTCGAGAATGTGCTGACGGAAGTTTTGGAATTGTTTCCCTCGGAATATATCCATATCGGAGGGGACGAAGCGTCTGCAAGAGCCTGGAAAAAGTGTCCCAAATGTCAGAAAAGGATACAGCAGGAGCGGCTGAAAGATGAGAAGGGATTGCAAAGCTATATGATTCACCGGGTAGAGAAATTTTTAAACAGGCATGGGCGTAAGCTGATCGGTTGGGATGAAATTTTGGAAGGAGGGCTTGCTCCGGGGGCTGCGGTGATGTCGTGGAGAGGGGAAAAAGGCGGAATAGAAGCCGCCAGGGCAGGGCATCCGGTGGTGATGACTCCGGGAAGATATTGCTATTTCGATAGTTATCAGGCGGAGCCACAGACGCAGCCCTACGCGATCGGGGGCTTTACCCCTTACCTGAAAACCTATTCCTATAATCCTGTGCCGGAAGATTTAACCCCTGAAGAAGCAAAATATATTCTTGGGGCACAGGCCAATTTGTGGACGGAGTATATTTCTACTCCGTCGCATGCCGAATATATGATTTTTCCCCGCTTGCTGGCATTGGCCGAAGTGGTATGGACACCAAAGGAGAAGAAAGATCCGGAGGATTTTAAATACAGGTTGGAAAAACATCTGGCTTTGCTGGAACAGAAAGGGGTGAATGCTTTTCGTTTGAGCGACCGGGTGGATATTCTGACAGAGGTGGATACGGCCGGCCGGAGAATTAAAGTGTGGTTCGATACGGAAAAATATCGCCCTGTGATTCGCTATACACTGAACGGCATGGCTCCCGACGGGCAGTCGCCTGTTTATCGGGAACCGTTTTTTGTTACAGATTCTACCGAAGTGAAAGCTGCAATTTTTAAGGGGGAAATGCGAAGTGAACCGGTGTCTGCAGCCCGTTTGGATTATCACAAAGCAATCGGAAAGAAAGTCGTTTATCGTTATCGGTATAATAACGGGTATCCTGCTGCCGGAGCGGTTACCCTCACGGATGGTTACCGGGGCGGATTGACCTATAGCGACGGACGCTGGCAAGGATTCCTGACAAATTTCGAAGTGACTGTCGATCTTGAAGAAACGACGGATTTAAGTTATGTTTCCTTGAAGTTTATGCAATTAACCGGGCCGGGGGTATATATGCCCGACTATGTGAGGGTGAGCATATCGGACGATGGGAAGGAATTCCGGGAAGTGGGACTGGTAAGAAACGATGTTCCGGTGGATGTATCTACATTGGTATTGAAAGATTTTACAGTACGTTTTTCCGGCAAGGGGCGATATGTTAGAGTATTTGCCAAGAAGCATGCCGGATTTCAGTTTGTGGACGAAGTTGTTGTTTATTAACGGGGAACGGTGGAGAAAACAGGATGGTTTATGAAAAGAGTTTCGGCATATTTTAGTTTGGGGGTATGTTGCCTGCTGCTGCTTGCCGGGCATGGCTTGCCGGCCCAACAGACCGGAGTGGTGAAAGGACGGATTTTTGACGTGAAAAACAATGAAGCCGTGCCTTTCGCGAATGTCGTGGTTTATCAGACTACGGTCGGAGCGGCAGCGGATGCCGATGGGAATTTCAGAATTGAAAATGTCCCGGTCGGGTTTACCCGGCTGGAGGTGAGCAGTGTCGGTTATAAAACAAAGGTGTCCGGGGAATTTATGGTGCAGTCCGCTACCGAACGTTTTGTGGAAGTAGGCATCGAGGAAACTTCTACCGAATTGGGGCAAGTGACGGTAAAGGCAAGCCCTTACCGGAAGACATTGGAAAGTCCCGTTTCCATTCAGCGAATCGGTATTGCCGAGATCGAAAAAAATCCGGGTGGTAACCGTGATATTTCAAAAGTAGTACAATCTATGCCGGGGGTACTTTCCTCTCCGGCGTTTCGGAACGATTTTGTTGTCCGGGGAGGCGGCCCGGCAGAGAACCGGTTTTATCTGGACGATGTGGAGTTGCCGATTTTGAATCATTTCGCGACCCAAGGGGCTTCCGGGGGCGTAGTCAGTATCGTGAATATCGATTTTGTCCGGGAAGTGAATTTCTACGCCGGGGCTTTTCCGGCAGCTTATGGGAATATGATGAGTTCCATGTTGGATTTCCGGCAATTTGAAGGAAATCCCGACCGGGTGAAAGTGCGGGCTACTTTCGGGGCTACCGATTATGGCTTGTCGCTCGACGGGCCTTTGGCTCCGAAGACTACTTTTCTGGTGTCTGCCCGGCGGAGTTATCTGAAAATGCTGTTCGGCATCATCGGATTGCCTTTCCTGCCCGTGTATAATGATTTTCAATTTAAGACGGTTACCCGTTTTAACCCGAAAAATGAATTGACATTATTGGGCATAGGTGCATACGATGTGAATCATTTGAATACCGATATGAAAGACCCGGACGACGGCCAGAAATATCTGTTGAATTACCTGCCCGAAAGTAAGCAGTGGAGCTATACGGTGGGGGCTACGTTCCGGCACTACGGCAGCAATTGGTACCATCTGTTTGTGTTGAGCCGCAGCGGATTGGATAATAAGGTGGAAAAGTATAGCGGGAACGATGAGAGAAATCCGAAAATTGTGGATTATCATTCGGGCGAATCGGAAAATAAATTCCGTTTCGAACATCATCACCGTAGCGAGAGCGGGTATAAATGGAATGCCGGGGCGGGCTTGGAATATGCTCAATATAACAATACGACGTTCCGGCAGATGTTTACGGGAGGGGCTTTGCAGCCTTTGGATTATTCCCGCCGGCTCGATATGTGGAAATGGGCGGTGTTCGGACAGGTGTCTAAGGCGTTTTTTTACGACCGGCTGACGTTGTCGCTGGGTGTCCGCGCCGATGGGGCGGATTATGCCGCCAGTACCCGGAATTTGTTCAAGCAGTTGTCTCCCCGTTTCTCTGTGTCCTATGCCTTGTCCGGTCAATGGTCGCTGAGCGGTAATATCGGACGTTATTATCAGTTGCCTGCTTATACGACGATGGGTTTTGCCGATGCCGGAGGACGTTTGGTGAATAAAGATCATGGTTTGGGATATACCGGTTCCACTCATTATGTGGCGGGGGTGGAATATCGTCCGGGAAGAGCTACCCGGATTACTTTGGAGGGCTTTTATAAGCATTACGATCATTATCCGGTTTCTCTTGCCGATTCTATTGCGCTGGCGAATAAGGGTACGGATTATGTGGCTGTGGGCGACGAAGCCGTGAAGCCTGTGGGCGAAGGCCGGGCTTATGGGGTGGAGCTGATGCTGCGTACCCAGGAGTTTTACGGGGTTGTCGCCTCGCTGGCTTATACCTGGTATCATTCGGAGTTTAAAGAGCTGGACGCCCGGTTGCAGAATACCCGCCGTTATGTACCGAGTAATTGGGACAACCGGCATATATTTTCATTGACCGCTACCCGGAAGGTGGGGAAAAGCTGGGATTTGGGACTAAAATGGAGGTATGTGGCGGGTGGCCCTTATACGCCTTACGATGCGGAAACCTCATCCCGGGTCGGGGCCTGGGATGCCCGTAAACAGCCTTATTATGATTACTCCCTTTTCAATACGGGGCGTTTGCCGGCTTTTCACCAGCTGGATGTGCGGGTGGATAAAAGTTTCTTTTTTAAGAAATGGTCGCTTGTCCTATATGCCGATATTCAGAATATTTATAATTACAAGGAGAAAGGGCCTGATTATCTGGTTCCGGCGGAGAATCCCGACGGAAGCTATAAAAAAGATCCGAACCGGGAAGGTTATTATCTGATGCGGCATATCGAAAATGATCTGGGGGGAACGGTTTTACCTTCGGTGGGAGTGATTGTCGAGTTTTAGTGCCGGCTATTGGGAACTTATGGGTAAGTGTCTGGAAAAATTTATGGCGTGGTATGCTTTTTGTAAATTTATGGGAAGAAAAATAGAGTGTAATGAATATGAAAAATGTTGTATTTGATTTAGGCGGGGTTGTGGTCGATTGGAATCCGCAGCGATTGTTACAGGAATATCCGGGGGATAAGGCTTTGCCTGTGTCTTTGTTCGAAAGAGGATTTTTTCAGGAATATTGGATTGATTTCGACCGGGGCACCGTGTCGCAAGAGAAAGTAGTGGAGGAAATGAGCGATTTTGCCCGTCGTCCGTTTCAGGAATGTTGGGAGTTTGTGGAATATATCAAGCATTCGTTGAGCGATATTCCCCAAACGGTCAGTCTGATTGAAAGGCTTTCGGTGGAAGGGTATAATCTGTATTGCTTGTCGAATATGTCGATAGAGTTTTACGATTATCTGAAAGTGCGGGACGTATTCACTTATTTTAACGGGCAGATCATTTCAGCTTTGGAAAAATTAGTGAAACCGGAGCCTGGGATTTATATGCGTTTGGTGGAACGTTATCATATTAAGCCGGAAGAAACCCTTTTTATCGACGATTTAAGCAAGAATACGGAGGCTGCCGAGAAACTCGGTTTCCACACGGTGTTGTTTGCCGATCGCGAACGGGGCTACGAACAGATCGAAAAATTACTGGGCATTTGAAGAATTAAAAGTCCATTTTTTCGATAAGTTGCCTGATTTCTTGCGGCGTGAATTTATCCGGGTTGTTTTCGGAGTTAAATTCAAAATCGGGGGGTACGGGCTTAGCCTGATGATGGCGGCAATAGGTGGCTTTATCTCCATAGGGAGGAACAATGATGTAACTGTCTTTTGTCTCTATGGTATAACAGGCTTCGGTTGCAGAAACCATTTTTTCAAATAGTTTTTCTCCGGGGCGCAGGCCGACGATTCTGGTTTCGCATTGCGGGGCGACTGCTTCCGCAATGGTCATGATGTTATAGGATTTTAGTTTTGGAGCGAACGTCTCTCCGCCAATGCTCTTTTCAAAGGCTCGCAGGGCAATGTGCACGCATTCGTCGAGCGAAGCCATAAAGCGGGTCATCCGGCTGTCGGTGACGGGAAGTATCCCGTCCTCTTTGGCTTTACGGATAAAAAAAGGAATGACGGTTCCGGTGGAAGCTAACATATTTCCGTAGCGGATCACCGATGTTTTTAGTTCCGGATGATCGTGGTGGGCGGCGATAAACAGTTTGTCGGACAGCATTTTGGTCGCTCCGTACACATTGTGCGGCGATGAAGCCATATCGGTGGACAGGGCTAAAATTTGCGGAATATGAAATTTAACGGCGCAGTTCAGTAAATTTTCCGCCCCTGATATATTGGTGCGTATGCAATCGAGGGGATGCGCCTCCGCTTCGGGCACAATACGCATGGCTGCCGTATGAACGATTACGTCTATATCGCGGCAGGCTTTTTCTACATCGGCGGGCAGGGCTATGTCCCCTGCTATAAATTTCAGGCGGGAGTCCCCGAATTGTTGTGCCATTGCTGCCTGTTTCCCGGTATCGCGGGAAAAGATAACAATCTCCCGGATAGAAGGGTAAAGAGAAAGTACGGTCCGGGTAAATCGCTGCCCGAACGATCCTGTTCCGCCTGTCACTAAAATCCGTTTTCCGTTCAACATAACGATGGTTTAATTTTTCCTGTGATATAATAATACCGGAAACATAACATTAATCCGGTGACTGTCAGTCCGATCGGGTAGCCTAACCATATTCCGGTAATACCCCGGTTCAGGATGAAACCGAAAATGTAGCAAACAGGCAGGGCGATGACCAGATATCCTAAAAAGGAGATTACCGCCATCGATACCACGTCTCCGATTCCCCGCAGGGAGTTGGCATAGGTAATCTGCAAAGCGTCTCCGAATTGGTATAGCAGCAACATGAGCATCAAAGTCGAAACCAGGCTGACCACTTCTTCCGAGGTGCTGAAAAGGTAACCGATATAATTGCTGGTGCTGAGGAAGATCAGCGAAGCGATAACCGCCAGAAAAAGAATGATGTGGAAACCCGCCATTGTGGTTTTACGCGCATTGGCAATATCGCCCCGTCCGTAAAAATTGCTCACTCTCACAGATATGGCCGCTCCTACTCCGTAGTAAATGGTGAATCCGAGCGTGGAAATCGATACGACTACCTGATGAGCTGCCAGCGCAATGCTGCCGAGCCAGCCGATCATGATTCCCGTCAGGCTGAACAGTCCGGTCTCCAACCCCATTTGCAGGCCGACCATCCAGCCCATTTTATTCAGGGATTTTATGTCCGGTAAGTTGTAGGTGCTTCGTTTGTATCCTACCAGATAACGGCGGTAAGAAATGTTCCGGTAAAAAAGCAGGGCGAATGCAACGAACATGGCGATCCGGGAAAACAGGGTGGATATGCCGGCCCCCACCACTCCCAGGGCAGGAACGCCCAGCTTTCCATAAATCAGGATATAATTACCGACGATATTCAGCAGATTGGCCGAGATCATAATATACATCGGGGTTTTGGTGTCTGTGATTCCGTCGGCGAATTGCTTGAAAGAGTTGAACAGCATGACGAAAACCAGCGAAGCCAGATGCAGTAAAAAATAAGGACGGATCAGGGGCAAAAGATTTTCGGGTTGTCCCATCTTGTCCACATTGAACCATACCGCCGTCATGATCGCTGTCATAAGGATTCCCATAAACAAATTCACCAGCAAGCTGTTTCGCAACAGCCTGCCGATCCGGAATTTATCGTTTTTCCCGAAGAATTGTCCCACCAACGGGGTTAATCCGTAAGAAAAGCCCAGGCCGAAAAGAATGGGAATATTGAATACGCTGTTCACAAATGAAGCGGCGGCCAGATCGTCCGTTGCAAATTGTCCCACCATGACATTGTCGGCAATCCCCACCACAACAATGCCTAATTGCCCGATTACGATAGGGATTCCGAGTTTCGTCAGCGATTTATAATGTTCTTTGTATTGCTCGAAATATTTCATTTTACAAAGGTAAAAATTTATTGATTTGCAAAATGGATTGTTATTTTTTTTATAATGATCTGAAAAGTGCTGTAAAGCCCGACTTCCTGAAAAATATAGTTACGGATATTTCAGCTAAATTTTATACCTTAGCGGCTCTAAGATCGGATGTTCGAGGATGGAGAGAATAAATGGAGTTGAAATGAAAAAATGTATGGAATTATGAAAAAAATCTTAGGAACTTTATTGTGGATATGTTGTTGTTCCGTGGCTCTGTTTGCAGAGGGGAATATGCTGGAAAAACTGAAACAGATTCCGCAGGTAAGCGGCATTCAGGAATTGAAGGTCGATTCTTTCGAAGAGTATTATCAATTTTGGTTCGAGCAGCCTGTCGATCATAACGATCCGTCGAAAGGAACTTTTAAGCAAAAAGTGCTCTTGGGGCATAAAAAGCAGGATGCTCCCGTGGTTGCTGAATTGGAGGGGTATAATATATGGACACAGCAGGCCGGGGAATTGACAAAGTTGTTCAATGCTAACCAGCTGACCGTAGAACACCGCTTTTTTGACGAAAGCGTCCCCGCCGGAGGTATCCCCTGGGAATATCTTACGATCCGGCAGGCTGCGACCGATCATCATGAAATTATCCAGGCGATAAAGACTCATCTTTATCCCCGGTCGAAATGGATTTCTACCGGAATCAGCAAGGGAGGGCAAACCACTATTTTCCACCGTTATTTTTATCCGGAGGATGTGGATGTCAGTGTCCCTTACGTTGCTCCCCTGAATTTAGAGTATATCGATCCGCGCCTGGAAAGCTTTCTTGAAAAATTGGGGGCGAATCGTCTGTCGCTTACGGATGTCATGACCGGAGGAAGCACACAGCGTGATTGTCGTTGGAGCATTCGTGATTTTCAGAATCTATGTTTTAAAAACCTCGATAAGCTTACTCCTATGCTGGAGGAATTTGCACAGGACAATGGATATACTTACCAGCGTGTCGGGGGTGTGGAGAGAGCTTTGAAACTGATTATTCTTGAATATCCTTTTGCATTTTGGCAATGGGGGAACAGCTGCGACGAGATTCCGGAGCCGGATACGCAAGATATGAATTTGGTGTTCGATTATCTGATACGAATTTCTACTCCCGATTTTTTTGAGGATAAGTATATCGTTAAGATGCAGCCGTTTTTTTACGCTGCCCTCACGGAGATCGGTATGTATGCTTACAATCCGAAGCCTTTTAAGAAATATTTTAAGGGAGAAAAGGTGATTGACTTCTCGTTTACTATGCCCGACGGTGTTGAGAAAAAACCTTTCAATGCCAAACAAATGCAGGCGATTAATAAATGGTTGCAAACCGATGCAAAGAATATTTTGCTTATATACGGGGGAAAAGATCCCTGGTACGCCACAGCGGTGGACCCGAAAGGAAATTGGAATTGCCGCCGGTATGTAGCCGGGGATCTGGATCATAAGTGCCGTATTAAGGATTTCGACCCGGTGTCTAAGGAGGATTTGATCGAAACTTTAAAAGGATGGCTGAAAGTAAAAAAGTGATAGGTCGGAAAATGAATACCGGATTTAATGGAGAACAGGTATGAAACGTTGTAAAATCACGATCTTGAAAAGAACGCTGAACGAAGAGCTGGCGAAAGAATATGCCGCTCCGGGATTTTCTAAATGCCCCATGATGAAGGAAGGTCAGGTCTTTTATGCCGATTATGCAAAACCCGACGGTTTTTGCGATGAGGCGTGGAAAGCCATTTATCAGTATGTGTTTGCTTTGTCGCATGGTTCCGGATTGTTTTATTACGGAGACTGGATAACGAAAGAAGGGGTTGCTATATGTTCATGCAACGACGGGCTCAGGCCGGTCATTATAAAAGTCGAGCGGACAGACGAAGAGGCTACGATTAATTATGAGCCGGTCCGGGAATAATTGGGGAACATTGCACCGGAAGGAATGAAATCCGTCTATGCAGTATTTAAATAAGAAAGGCAGGGCTTTTTAATGGCTCTGCCTTTTCGTTTATATCGTTTTTTGAAATCGGCCGGGGGATCCGTTTTTCCCTGATCGTCCGGTATAAAGGGATATTTCTCTGCTACCGGAAAATTTTTAGAAATCATTTTGGAAAGTTCTGTGTCAATTCTTTCACGATGATTTCCGTTGCTCCGAGTTGGCTGTTTACATAGGCCAGAGCTTTTTGTCCCGCCGCCTCTGCGATTGCCGGGGTTTGGATCAGGCTGTTGAGCACTTCCCGCAATTGTTCGCCGTTGCCGATGGAAAATGCACCTCCTTCCCGGATCAGGTTTACCGCTTCATTGAATTTTTGGTATTTAGGTCCGAAGATCACCGGAATGCCATACACGGCCGCTTCAAGGGTGTTGTGTATGCCTACGCCGAAACCGCCGCCAATGTACGAGATTTTTCCATAATGGTATATCGAAGACAGTAATCCGATGCAATCCACAATCAGCACGTCACAGTCCGCCGGCGAAGTGTTTTCGTCGGTGTAGCGAATGGCTTTCTTTTTACATTTTTCCAATATGGCTTTTATATGGCTTTCCCCGATTTCATGGGGCGTAATCACCCATTTATAAGAGCTGGTGTCGTTATTGATAAAGTCCAGCAGGAGATCTTCGTCGGGCGGCCAGGTACTTCCGCAGACCACTGCGGGATGTCCGTCGCAGAATCGCTCTATCTTCCCGATCTCTTTGGCTGCTCCTGCAATCTGTTTCACCCGGTCGAAGCGGGTATCCCCGGTACGTTGTGCGTTTTGAATGCCGATGGAGTTTAATAGCCGTACCGATTCTTCGTCCTGTACGAAAAGACGGTCGAAAAATCCCAGCATCCGTCGGTGTAATGTGCCCCAGCTTTTGAAAAAGGGTTGTCCGGGGCGGAATATGGCAGAAATCAGGTAAACGGGTATATGTTTTTTATGCAGTTCATGCAGGTAGTTATACCAGAATTCGTATTTGATGAAAACTGCTGCGTCGGGTTTTAGCTGTTCCACGAAAAAACGGGCATTCCCCGGAGTGTCCGAAGGCAGATAAAGAATATAATCCGCTCCGGTGTAGTTTTTACGTATTTCATAACCGGAAGGCGAGAAAAACGTGAGCAGGATTTTGGTGGAAGGCTCGGCTGCTTTCAGCGCTTCCATCACGGGACGCCCTTGTTCGAATTCTCCCAGAGAGGCTGCGTGAAACCATACCAGACGTTCGTCTTTACGCTGAATTTGGGCGATTTTTCCCCGAATATTTTTCCGTCCTTTCACCCAAAGGGCGGCTTTTTCATTGAAGGGGGCTGCCAGCCGGATCGCTAATTGATAGCCTCTGATTCCGGTATTATAGAATATGCTCATTTTTCAATTTTTTCTTTGATTCCTGTTCGGTTTTTCCGATGTGCAAAGGTAAAAAATATAATTTCCAACTTTTTAATTTTTGTCGTTTAGTTTTATTTCAAAATATCTTATCTTTGTACCCGTTCAATGTGGAAAGATTTGGCTGATTGCAACCACAGAAAAAAATTGCTAAAACGCATAATTCTGAATTCAACCATCCATTACTTTTTCCCTAATATTCATTGTAAATTTTAAATGGCACTTGCGTGGTGTGCAGTTTAAAGTCTAAATTTAAATTATTATGGGATATTTATTTACATCAGAGTCCGTGTCAGAAGGGCATCCTGACAAAGTGGCCGACCAGATTTCAGATGCCGTGCTCGACCGGATCATTGCGTTCGACCCGGATGCCAAAGTCGCTTGCGAGACGTTGGTGACGACCGGGCAGACCGTTGTGGCGGGAGAGATCAAAACCAAAACTTATGTCGATGTGCAGCAGATTGCGAGAGAAGTGATCAATGAGATCGGCTACACGAAAAGCGAGTATATGTTCGATGGGAATAGCTGCGGGGTATTGTGCGCCATTCACGAGCAATCGCCGGATATAAACAGGGGAGTTGTGCGGGAAGATCCGATGGAACAGGGAGCAGGCGACCAGGGGATGATGTTCGGTTATGCCTGTAATGAAACCGATCATTATATGCCTTTATCGCTTGAATTGGCTCATTTGCTGCTTCGGGAACTGGCACAGATACGGAAGGAAGGTCAGTTAATGCAGTATTTGCGCCCTGATGCCAAATCGCAGGTTACCATCGAGTATAGTGATAATAATAGACCGGGGCGTATTCATACTTTGGTGATCTCTACCCAGCATGACGATTTTATTAAACCGGCCAACGAAACGCCGGAGGCCCAGTTAAAAGCCGATGAGGCTATGGTGGAATGGATCAAAAAAGACATGATCGATATTCTGCTGCCCAGAGTGAAGTCTCAGCTTCCTAAACGGGTACAGGCTCTTTTCGACAAGAATCTGATCCTGCATGTGAATCCTACCGGGAAATTTGTGATCGGAGGACCTCACGGGGATACCGGACTTACCGGACGGAAGATCATTGTCGATACGTATGGAGGAAAGGGAGCACACGGTGGTGGTGCGTTTTCAGGAAAGGACCCTTCCAAGGTAGATCGTTCGGCTGCTTATGCTGCCCGTCATATCGCTAAAAATATGGTGGCTGCCGGAATTGCCGACGAAATTTTGATCCAGATTTCATACGCAATCGGCATTGCCCGCCCGGTTGGGGTGTATGTGAATACTTACGGTACGGCTAAGGTGGATTTGAACGATATGGAGATTGCCGAAAAGGTGAATGAAATATTCGATCTCCGGCCGAAAGCCATTGAAGAGCGATTGAAATTGCGCAATCCGATCTATCAGGAAACAGCCAGCTACGGGCATATGGGACGTACCCCGCAGACCGTGAAGAAAGTGTTCTCTTCTAACTATTGGCCTACGGTGGAAAAAGAAGTCGAATTGTTCACTTGGGAAAAGCTCGATTATGTGGACGAAATAAAGAAGGTTTTTAAAGAATACAAAAAGAAGGATTAAAAGCCGGCAGAATCTTCCCGCCTTTCGAATAAAGGGAATCTTCCGCTTTGATCTTGGAGTGAATAAAAAAAGAGATTACCACAATGGTAATCTCTTTTTATTGAAAGTATCTTTTTAATTTCTTCTGTTCAGATAGATCATGACGTAATAAAGCAGGGTGGCCAGAGAGGAAAGGGCTGCAATGACATAAGTGTAAGCTGCCCATTTCAGAGCATCGAAAGCATATCCCTGTGTCTGATAATCCGTGATCCCCGAATTGCGCAGCCAGATTAACGCTCTGTGACTGGCATTGATTTCTACGGGCAGGGTAATCAGGCTAAACAAAGTCATAATAGCGAAAAGACCGATCCCGACCAGCAGCAAGCTGGGGAATGTATTTACAAAAATGATTCCGGCCAATAATATCCATTGCACCCAATGGGATGAAAATTCCACTGCCGGAACCAAAGCCGACCGGAGTTTCAGCATGCTGTAAGACGTGGCGTGCTGAAGTGCGTGCCCGCACTCGTGGGCGGCTACGGCTGCTGCCGCAATACTGTTGCCGTAATATACGTCGTGGCTGAGATTGATGGTTTTGTTCAGAGGGTTGTAATGGTCGGTCAATTGACCTTCCACCGATCCGATTTTCACTCCCGTCACTCCGTTGTCGCGTAACATTTTTTCCACGACATCCCGGCCTGTCATGCCGTTGGCGGTAGGTATTTTGGAATATTTTTCGAAACGGCTTTTCAATTGGTGGCTGATTAGCCAGCTAATAATGGTAAACCCGATAAAAATCACCCAAATCCATAGATTGGAGTGCATAGCTACTTCTTGTTCCATAATGTTTTATTAATAATAATGTTTCTTTTTTTATATCTAATCAAAAAATACGCCAACTTATTTACATATACGTATGATGTCATATTTTACGGTTTTCTTTTAGGTAATTTAACAAATCCTGCCAGAAATTTCTTTGAGCGGTCCGGTTTCGGTTACTTGTTTTTTAAAAAAGTTTTGTTTAATTTGGAATCCTTATTTAAAACGTTTGAGATGCATTTTTCAACGAATAACTAAAAACAATAACCTATGAAAACCTACAATCCGAATGAAATCAAGAATATCGCTCTTGTGGGCAGTGCGGGTTCCGGAAAAACCACACTTGCCGAAGCGATGATGTATGAGGGCGGGGTCATTCCGCGCAGGGGTACGATAAGTGCTAAAAACACTTCTTCCGATTACAGACCGGTGGAACAGGAATACGGTTCTTCTGTTTTTCCAGCAGTATTATATACCGAATGGAAAGAGCAGAAACTGAATTTCATCGATACGCCGGGTGCTGACGATTTTGTCGGAGGTGTGATCTCTGCGCTGAATGTTGCGGACACGGCCGTTATGGTGGTAAACGCTGTGCGGGGTGTTGAAGTAGGAACGGAGATTATCAGCCGTCATGCCAAAAAATTGAATAAGCCGATGATTTTTGTCGTAAACCAGCTCGATCATGAAAAATCCAATTTTGAGCAGACGATCGAACATGCTCAGGCTTCGTTCGGGAAAAAGGTGGTGCTGGTTCAGTATCCGGTGAATCAGGGGATGGGATTCAATCGGGTGGTGGATGTTTTGAAAATGGAAATGTATCAATGGAAGCCGGAAGGCGGTAAACCGGATGTGTTGCCGATCCCCGATTCCGAAAAGGAAAAAGCCGGAGAGCTGCACAATGCTTTGATTGAAGCGGCTGCCGAGAATGACGAAGGGTTGATGGAGCTTTATTTTGAAAAAGGAAGCCTGACCGAAGATGAGATGCGTGCCGGGATACGAAAGGGATTGATCAGCCGTGATATGTTCCCGGTGTTCTGCGTATCGGCAGAAAAAGATATGTGTGTGAGGCGGTTTATGGAATTTTTGGTGAATGTAGCCCCCTCTGCGGCTGCTATGCCGGGAATGACAACTGAGGACGGACGTCTGGTTCCTTACGATGTGAAGGGGATGACGTCCGCTTTTGTTTTCAGCACGTCTATCGAGCCGCATCTGGGAGATATCAATTATTTTAAAGTCATCTCCGGGGTAATGAAAGAAGGGGATGATTTGATAAATATGACTACCGGGACGAAGGAACGTATCACCCAGTTGTATGCCGTAGCCGGAAAAAACCGGACAAAGGTATCGGAATTACGTGCCGGAGATCTCGGAGCGACGGTAAAACTGAAAGATACGAAGAATGGGGATACCCTGAATGCCAAAGAATGCAATTATAAATTCCCCGGTATAAAATACCCGAATTCCCGGTTCCGCACTGCGGTAAAGGCGGTGAACAAAGCGGACGAAGAGAAGATGGCGGAAGTGCTTTACCGGATGCACGAGGAAGACCCGTCGTTGCTGGTGGAATATTCCAAAGAACTGAAACAGATGATTCTTTCCGGACAGGGTGAATTTCATTTAAATACGATGAAATGGCGTATCGAGCATAACGATAAAATTCCTATCGAATTTTATGCGCCTAAGATTCCATACCGGGAAACGATCACGAAATATGCACAGGCGGAATACCGACATAAAAAACAGTCGGGAGGGGCAGGGCAGTTTGGAGAGGTGCACATGGTTATCGAGCCTTTTGAAGAAGAAATGCCCGACCCCGTTTCTTATAAAATCGGCGGTGTCGATAGCAAAATGTCGGTTAAGGGAAAAGAGGTTTACGAATTGCCGTGGGGAGGGAAGCTGGTGTTTTATAACTGTATTGTCGGCGGGGTGATCGAAGCCCGTTTTATGCCCGCAATCCTGAAAGGGATTATGGAAAAAATGGAAGAAGGCCCTCTTACCGGTTCGTATGCACGGGATATCCGGGTTTGTATTTACGACGGTAAGATGCACCCGGTAGATTCCAATGAAATTTCTTTCCGGCTGGCGGGGCGGCATGCTTTCAGCGAAGCGTTCAAAAAGGCCAATCCTAAAATCCTCGAGCCCATGTATGATGTGGAAGTGCTCGTGCCGGACGAGGATATGGGAGATGTGATGAGTGACCTGCAAACCCGGCGGGCTTTGATTATGGGAATGGATACAGACAGCGGTTTCCAGAAAATCATGGCTAAAGTGCCTTTGAAAGAAATGCAACGCTATTCCACAGCCCTAAGTTCCATTTCCGGCGGACGGGCCACTTTTACAATGACTTTTGCCGGTTATGAAAAAGTGCCTTCGGATGTGCAGGAAGAATTGCTGAAGTCTTACCAGGAAACGGATGACGATGAATAAAGCTGCCGGCACGATAAGCCGGGCCGTCTATTCCCGCGCCGAATGTATCGTTTGAGATTTCATTTTCAGCGGGCGGGAATTTTGGATAAACGGGGTTGCCGGAGGTTTCCGGCAGCCCTGTTTTGATGTTGTGTGGAAAATCCTTCGCGGTAAATTCACTAAAATCATTACCTTTGCGTGACTTTAAAACGATAAGTTATGCATTTGTTTTATACACCGGATATCGAGGGAATGGACTATACTCTGAGTGCCGAGGAATCCAAACATTGCGTGCGGGTGCTCCGGCTGGCGGAAGGCGAAAACGTGTCGTTGGTGGATGGCCGGGGAAATTGGTATAACGGGGTAGTGGCATTGGCCGATCCCAAAGGTTGCCGGGTGAGATGCCATGAAAAGATAGAGCGTTTCGGGCAACGGAGTTTTCATTTGCATGTGGCGATAGCTCCCACCAAAAACATCGATCGTATCGAATGGATGCTGGAAAAATGCACGGAAATGGGAATCGATGAAATCACGATGCTCAATACCGCCCATTCGGAACGCAAAACGGTGAAGGACGAACGGTTGGAAAAGGTGATCGTTTCCGCCATGAAACAATCTTTGAAAGCGTATCTGCCGAAACTCAATCCGATGACCGGTTTTAAATCGTTTGTCGCCTCGTGTGGCGAGGAGCAGAAATTTATTGCCCATTGTAACGAAGGGGTGAAAAAGCGGCTGGACGAGGTGTATCGACCGGGAAAAGATGTGGTGATCCTGATCGGGCCGGAAGGGGATTTCTCCGTAGAGGAGGTCGGACTGGCAGAAAAATCCGGTTTCGTTTCCATCACATTGGGGCAAAGCCGCTTGCGTACGGAAACCGCAGGAATCGTGGCTTGTCATAGCATTGATTTTATGAACCGGGTATGAATCGCAAGAAGGTGTCGTTAAGGGAGAGGAAATTGTAAATAATGGAAGCCGTTATGGAAAATATTTTGAAAATAGCCCTGATCGTGTTGGTGTTTGCCGTCGTGCCCCGCTGGTTATGGGGACAGGATACGAAGACGAAAATAGCTTTGTTGAAGTATAAAGGGGGAGGCGATTGGTATGCGAATCCTACTGCTTTGCCGAATCTGATTAAGTTTTGTAATGCCAATCTGCATACCGATCTGGCTGTGCAGCCGGCAACCGTAGAGCCGGGCAGCCGGGATATTTTCAATTATCCTTTTGTACACATGACCGGGCATGGGAATGTGGTTTTCACTCCGGTGGAGGCGCAAAACCTGAGGGAGTATTTATTGGGAGGCGGTTTTTTGCACGCCGACGATAATTACGGATTGGCCGAATCGTTTCGCCGGGAAATGAAAAAAGTGTTTCCCGGAGACGAGCTGATGGAACTTCCGTGGGAACATCCCATTTTTAAGCAGAAGTATAAATTTAACGAGGGGTTACCTAAAATTCATGAACACGATGATAAACGTCCGCAAGCATTCGGAATTGTAAAAGACGGGCGCTTAATTGTGCTTTTCACCTATGAAACCGATTTAGGGGACGGCTGGGAAGATCCCGAAGTGCATAAAGACCCCGAAGAAAAACGGCGGGAAGCTTTAGAGATGGGGGCGAATATTATATCTTATGTTTTTTCTAACTGAAATTGTATTCATTTTCAGTCGAATAGCAAATAAAAAATAAAATCCGGTGACAAATTGTCACCGGATTTTTCGGTTAATTATGTCAAATTGTCTTTTGATCTGTAAAAAATTCGTTGAAACCTTTAAATGCTGAAATCGGTATAAGATTTGTAACTTCCTGTCTTCAGAAAGGAGAATGTTTGAACTATGAACATGAACAATTATACCATAAAATCGCAAGAAGCATTGCAGGATGCGGTGCAGCTTGCGCAGAGTAAAGGACAGCAGGCGATTGAGACCGGGCACTTGTTGAAAGCCGTGATCAATGTGGGTGAGAATATTACTCATTTTATCTTCAATAAGCTGGGCGTGAACAGCGCTAACTTAATTTCAGCTCTCGACCGGATCGTGGATGCTTATCCGAAAGTTTCCGGAGGTGAACCTTATCTTTCTTCCGATAGCAACAAGGCCTTGGAGAAGGCAACCAAACTCGCCCAGGAGATGGGCGATCAATATATTTCGCTGGAACATATTTTGTTAGGCTTACTGGATAACCGGGATCAGGTTTCACAGTTGTTGAAAGACAGTGGTTTGACCGAAAAAGAAGCGAAAGCGGCTATTGCCGAATTGCGGAAAGGTTCTAAAGTAAATTCCCAGTCGGCAGAGGACAGCTACGATGCTTTGGGACGTTATGCCATTAATCTTAACGAACGCGCCCGTAACGGCAAGCTCGACCCGGTGATCGGACGTGACGATGAAATCCGTAGGGTGTTGCAAATCTTATCCCGCCGTACGAAAAACAATCCGATCCTGATCGGTGAGCCGGGTGTGGGTAAGACCGCTATTGCCGAAGGGCTGGCACAGCGTATTGTGAACGGGGACGTTCCCTCCAACCTGGTTTCCAAACAGATTTATTCTTTGGATATGGGTGCTTTGATCGCCGGAGCGAAGTATAAGGGAGAGTTCGAGGAACGTTTGAAAGCCGTGGTAAACGAGGTACTGGCATCCGAGGGAGAGATCATTCTTTTTATCGACGAGATACATACTTTGGTCGGCGCGGGTAAGTCCGAAGGCGCTATGGATGCCGCCAATATCCTGAAACCGGCTTTAGCACGTGGAGATCTGAGAGCGATCGGTGCGACCACCCTGAACGAATACCAAAAATATTTCGAACAGGATAAAGCGTTGGAACGCCGTTTCCAAAAGGTGATGATCGACGAACCGGATGTGATGAGCGCGATCAGTATCATGCGGGGATTGAAAGAGAGATATGAGAACCACCATAAGGTGCGTATTACGGACGATGCGATCATTGCATCGGTGGAATTGTCGCACCGTTATATTTCCGACCGTTTTCTGCCGGATAAGGCGATCGACCTGGTGGACGAGGCTGCGGCTAAACTGCGTTTGGAAATGAATTCCGTGCCGGAAGAGATCGATGAGCTGGATCGTAAAATTCAGCAGCTTGAGATCGAGAAAGAGGCTTTGAAGCGGGAAGGTTCGAGCAAGAAACTGACCGATATTCAGAAAGAACTTGCCGATTTGAACGATGAACGCACCAAGTTGCGTGCGCAATGGGAATCGGAACGTTCGCTGATCGACGAGATACAGAAAAATAAAGATGCGATCGAGCAGTATAAATTCGAGGCGAGCCGTGCCGAGAGGGAAGGCGATTACGGTAAAGTGGCCGAATTGCGTTACGGTAAGATAAAAGAAGCGGAGGAACGGATCGAAGAGGTGAAGAAGAAGCTGTCGGATATGAAACACGGCGAATCGCTGATCCGGGAAGAAGTGACGTCCGACGATATTGCAGCCGTAGTATCCAAATGGACAGGGATTCCTGTGAACCGGATGATGCAGAGCGAAAGGGCGAAATTGCTGTCGCTGGAAGATGAATTGCACAAACGGGTTGTGGGGCAGGATGTCGCCATTGCTGCGCTGGCGGATGCTGTAAGGCGTAACCGTGCCGGATTGCAGGATGCCAAGAGGCCGATCGGATCGTTTATCTTTTTGGGAACTACCGGTGTCGGGAAAACCGAATTGGCGAAAGCGCTGGCTGAATTCCTGTTCGATGACGAATCGCTGATGACGCGAATCGATATGTCGGAATATCAGGAAAAACATTCTGTGTCCCGGCTGATCGGAGCGCCTCCCGGATACGTGGGGTATGACGAAGGCGGACAATTGACCGAAGCGGTGAGGCGGAAACCTTATTCCGTCGTACTGCTCGACGAGATAGAAAAAGCACATCCGGACGTTTACAATATCCTTTTACAGGTGCTGGACGACGGGCGGCTGACAGATAACAAAGGTAGGGTCGTTGATTTTAAAAATACAATTATCATTATGACCTCTAATATCGGTGCGCATATTATCCAGGATAAGCTGAAAGGCCTTGATGAGAAAAATAGGGATGAGGTACTGGAGCAAACTAACAAAGAGGTATATGAATTGTTGAAACAGACGATCCGGCCTGAGTTTCTGAATCGTATCGACGAAGTAATCATGTTTACGCCTTTGCAGAAATCAGAGATCGTGGACATTGTGAGATTGCAGTTGAAATCTTTGGGTAAGATGCTTTCCACGAATGGAATCGCGATAGAGATTACCGACAAGGCTGTGGAATGGATCGCCGAGGAAGGCTATGATCCGCAATTCGGTGCACGTCCGGTGAAACGGGTGATACAGCGGAACCTGTTGAACGACCTGTCGAAACAGATCTTGTCGGAACAGGTTTCCAAAGACAGCCGTATCGTGGTGGACGTAAAGGACGGGCATATCGTTTTTACGAATAAATAAACGGTGACGGCTTCGTACTACGGATTATTTTAAACATTATAACCCGGAAAACGTATTAGTTGATGAAACTAATACGTTTTTTTATGCAAAAAGCAGACATCGGATTGGTCGGGCTTGCCGTAATGGGTGAGAACCTGGCCCTTAATTTCGAAAGCAAGGGGTTTACCGTGGCGGTGTTCAATCGCCTGCATCCCGGAAAAGAAAATGTGGTGGACCGTTTTATGCGCGGCAGAGGGGCAGGAAAGAAGTTTATCCCCGCTTATTCCGTTCAGGAGCTTGTCGCTTCGTTGAATCGTCCCCGGAAGGTTATGCTGATGATCAAGGCAGGGGAAGCTGTGGATGAAGTGATCGGGGAGTTGCTGCCTTATTTGGAAACGGGTGATGTCATTATCGACGGGGGAAATTCCGATTTCCACGACACCGAACGCCGGGTGGAGGAATTGGAAAAACAAGGGATATGGTTTATCGGGACGGGTATTTCCGGAGGGGAAATCGGAGCACTGACCGGACCTTCGATCATGCCGGGCGGCTCTGACCGGGCCTGGCCGCTGGTGAAAGATTTGTTGCAAAGTATAGCCGCCCATTTGGACGACGGCACTCCCTGCTGCCAATGGATGGGAAAAGGGGGAGCCGGACATTATGTGAAGATGGTGCACAATGGCATAGAGTACGGAGATATGCAGTTGATCGCTGAAACCTGTTCGATACTGAAACTTTATTTCGGTTTTGAAAATGTGAATATAGCGGAGGTGTTCAGCAAATGGGACGAAGGAGAATTGAACAGTTATCTGATTGGAATAACGGCGGAAATTTTCCGCTTTAAAGAAAAAGACGGTAGTTATTTGTTAGATCGTATTCTGGATGTGGCAGGGCAAAAAGGAACCGGTAAGTGGACCGGGATCGCCGCTTTGGAAGAGAGCGATCCCCTGACGTTGATTACCGAGGCCGTTCACGCCCGTTTCCTGTCGGCACTTTATGAAGAACGCGAAAAAGCTTCCCGGATTTACGGGAAGGCTTTGGCCGGGACCGAGCAGAATTTGGTAGTACAGGTCAATCAACTGCAAGAGGCTTTGTATGCATCGAAATTGGTTTCCTATGCGCAGGGATTTTCTTTATTGAAACGTGCTTCCGCGCACTACGGCTGGGAGTTGGACTACGGGACGATAGCGATGATCTGGCGGAAAGGGTGCATTATCCGTTCGGCGTTTTTGGAACAGATTACCAGAGCCTACCGGAATGCTCCCCTGTTAGACAACCTTTTGTTTGACGAATTTTTCAAAAAGAAGATCACCGATTCTCTGTCTGCCTGGCGGAAGACCGTGGCGGACAGTGTGCTTAACGGTATTCCCGTTCCTTGTATGGCGGCTGCCATTACCTATTTCGACGGTTTATGTACCCTGCATTCTTCCGCCAATGTGATTCAGGCCCAGCGTGATTATTTCGGCGCTCATACTTATGAAAGGACAGATGCTCCGCGTGGCCGGTTTTTCCATACCGATTGGAATGAGACAGGCGGGGCGGTGTCGGGAACTTATAATGTTTAATTTCATAAAAATATAACGATATGCCCAGACCGGACAATCAGATGCTGGTTATTTTCGGCGCTTCTGGCGACCTGACCAAACGAAAGTTATTGCCTTCTCTTTTCGAGTTGTTCATTCGGGATTTTTTGCCCTTGCATTTTGTTATTTTGGGGGCTGCCCGTTCGGATTTTTCCGATGAATCTTTCCGGGCGGAACAAAAGAAAAACCTGTTGGCGTTCCGGGAGGGGAAAGAAACCGATAAGCAACAACTCGATCGTTTTTTAGAGCTGGTACATTACCTCAGGTTCGATTCGGACAAGGTGGAACAATACCATTTATTGAAAGAGAAGATCGAAGAGCTACGGAGAGAGCTGGATATTCCCGACCAGATTGTATTTTATCTGGCAACCCCTCCTGTACAATACGGTTTCACTGCCGGAGCTTTACGGAAAAACGGGTTGAATAGAGCGGGCGGACCGGGAGGTTGGCGGCGAATCGTTGTCGAAAAACCGTTCGGACACGATTTACAGTCGGCACAAAAGCTGAATAAGCTATTGCAGTCGATCTTTCATGAAAACGAGATTTACCGGATCGATCATTTTTTAGGTAAAGAAACGGTTCAAAATATTTTAGTGCTTCGTTTTGCCAATGAGATTTTCGAATCGCTTTGGAATCGGAACTTTATCGATGCGGTGGAAATCCGTGCTGCAGAAACTATCGGCGTGGAAGGGCGCGGCGCTTACTATGAATCGGCGGGCGCTTTGCGGGACATGATACAAAACCATTTGATGCAGTTGATGGGATTTGTGGCTATGGAATCGCCTTCTTCTTTCGATGCCGAATTGATGAGGGATGAAGTGGCTAAGGTTTTCCGTTCCCTGCGTCCTTTAAAATTGGACGATGTAGTGAGAGGGCAGTATATTGCCGGGGAGATAGCCGGGAAAGCCGTAGCGGGGTATCGTGCAGAAAAAAATGTTTCACCGAATTCAACCACCGAGACTTACATCGCAATGCGTTTCTTTGTCGATAACTGGCGGTGGGGCGGTGTTCCGTTCTATTTCTATACCGGGAAGCGGTTGAATGAGGCCAGATCCGAGATCATTATCCATTTTAAGAATGTTCCCCACCGTTTGTTCAATGGAATTTGTCCCGATGCTTCGTGTAACAAATTGGTCTTACGGGTAGATTCCAAAGAAAGTATTTCCTTGAAATTCGGATTGAAAGTACCCGGCTCTTTCTTCGAAGTGAAACAGGTCAGTATGGATTTTGGATATGATTCTTTAGCCAGCACTTATATTGCGAATGCTTATGAACGCCTTTTGCTGGATGTGATGCAGGGAGATTCTACGCTGTACACCCGTACCGATGCTTTGGAAATGAGCTGGCGTTTTGTCGATCCGGTATTACAGGCGTGGGAGGCGAATCCGGAGAAAAATTTGTATTTTTATCCGGCCGGAAGTGAAGGGCCGGAAGAGCGGAAAGGTTTATTGACACAGCCTGTGCTGGCTTCTGTCGATCCCGACATGGCTTGTTCCCTGGATACTTAATATTTTATCTTATTTCTGTCCGGGCAGGGAATGAGAAAAGAAATAAATGTTTGCTTATTATGGAAGAATTGACTTTAACCACACCTTCGATATTGTTTTCTGCTATATCGTTGATTATGCTGGCCTATACAAACCGTTTTTTGGCGTATGCCGCTGTGATCCGTAACCTGAAAGCGGAACACGAACATAATCCTACTCCGATCACCAGCCGCCAGATCGCTAATTTGCGGAAACGGCTTTATATGGCGCGTTCGATGCAGATATTCGGAGTGAGCAGCCTGTTGCTGTGTGTGGTTTGTACTCTTTTTATATACATCGGCTGGCAACTGACGGCGATTTATGTTTTTGGGATCGCTCTTTTGCTGTTAGTGATTTCGCTGGCGATTTCCATCCGGGAGTTATTGATTTCTGTCCGGGCATTGGAATATCATCTGGATGATGTGGAAAAAAATAAATATTGAATTATTCTTCAATCTCCTGTTCCAGTCGTTTGCCGGGAATCATCCAGATCAGGCAATTATGATATAGCATCCGATAGAGACCCACACACTGAGAAATGCAGAAGGGATGGTGATGAGGTAAATGCCGATAGACCATTTTTCTTTTTTCTCTCTGGGGTTTACCTTGCGAAGTATAAAATCTTTTCCGTGGTAGCGCATCAGCTGGGCTTCGAGTATCAGGAAAGACAGCGCACACATAAATAGCACCCCTCCATAGAATGCAACCGGGATGGGCGACAAATGGTTCTCGCCCACCCAGCTGGTCGTGAAAGGAATCAGGGAAATCCAGAATAACAAATTCAGATTAGCCCACAGAATCGTGCTATTCACCCGCTGTGTAGCTTGAAAAATATGGTGGTGGTTAATCCAGTAAATTCCAATATAAATGTAGCTGAGCAGGTAGCTGACAAAAATGGGGATTACGGGGAACAGAGATTTCATCGTTACATTTTCCGGAGCTTCCATTCCGAGTACCATAATCGTGATAATAATGGCCAGTACCCCGTCGCTGAATGCTTCCAGGCGTCCTTTGTTCATATCGGTTCTTGGTTTACAGTTCTTGGCAGAGTGGAGCTGCCCTGTGCTTTATGGGAATATACGTTAGACCGGGAATCCGGGTTGCTATTCATATCCGTTTTGCCGGAGGCGCCTACCGTATTTAGTTTATTCCTCTGTCACATGAGAGACCTCTGCCGGTCGGGAAAGCAACCGATTGATTTTTAAAAATTCGTTTCACTCCGAAATAAGTTTCTGCGGAAAGTCTTATTCGGGAATATGTACCGATGAAAATGAGAGTCTTGGCGAAGTGTTTATCTTTCCGGTTGTGATCCGTACCGGCTAAAGATAAAAATTTTTGTGCCTTTCAATAGCAGCCTGAATCAGTTCGGGAGCCGGGAGAGCGGACGATTCGAAAAAAGAAGTTTCAATTTTCATTCCTTTGCCTTTTCCCTTTTTCTGCCAGTTACCGATGAGTTTTCCCCGGTATAGGATCACCGGATAGAAAATGCCCCAGGAGTTATAAGCTTTGGCATAGTGTTCCGGCGAAATAACGGCACTTCTGTCTTTGTAGCCCAGTAAATATTCATCGTAAGAAGGTAACAAATGAAGCGTTTCGTCCGGTTTCGTCTTGCCGGGACAGCTCTCGTGGACGAATAATTCCTGAGAGGCATAACGGTCGGAGATCAATTCGGAGCGGATGGAATGGATCGCTTGCCGGGCTTCGGTGGCCGATAGCCCCGACCACCAGATAAAATCCTGCAAGCTGGCGGGAGAATGGCTTTGGAAATAATTGTGTGCGAGTTTTGCCAAAGCTTCTTCAACGGATAAAGGGCTGGCAGGCGGTACGCGCTCTTCCAGCAGGGCGTAAGTCGGTTTTTGGTTTTTGTCCACTCCGCTGCAAATCAGTCCTTCGGTTTCGGCATGCATCAGGAAACGGGTTATTCCGTGGTTGTCTATCGGAAAACCGCGTTGGTTCAGTTCCTGTCCGATCTCTTCTTTTGTCAGACTTTTGTGACCTTCCAGCATCTTCTCGAACAAACGGTTACACCGGTGATAGTGCTCTGCGGTAACCTTCAGCTTCTGGTCTTCGGCTAACCAGAAGTTGGTAGCCCTGATCCGTTTGGCGGATAAAGCCAGCATCCAGCGTAGATCCCCCATCGTATTTTTGCTGCCCGGCAGAAAAATCATATCCGGCTGTCCCAGTTCCTGCACCGAAGAAACATA
>ENA-UEQO01001255-UEQO01001255.1-human-gut-metagenome-genome-assembly--contig:-NODE-1255-length-26812-cov-7.626744_pt1 | contig 26812 bp, 22 predicted proteins | sample MGYA00242938_ERZ507940 | MGnify/ENA primary metagenome ERZ507940 (study PRJEB26167, sample SAMN06115517) | human gut metagenome | host: Homo sapiens | place: China:Chongqing | collected 2014-12-03... | reverse complement strand
AAATACCTCTAGGTTTTCTAAGGAATTTGCTACATTTGCTCTTCATCAAGAGAGAAACATTTAGTTCTTTTGGAAACAGGTAAACAAAATCCGAAGAATGAAAAACAAGATTGACCAATATACTGATACAGATGATGAGAAACTCTTCGCCTTGATTGAACAAGGTGATGAAGGAGCTTTCACCCAAGCCTATGAAAGGTATCATAAACTATTATATGTATTAGCCTATCGTTATTTAATGAGTTCTGATATGGCAGAAGATGTAGTGCAACATGTCTTTAGCCGTTTGTGGGAATTTCGTTCAGAACTACGTGTGGGAATCAGCCTAAAGAACTATCTCTTTACGATGACAAAAAATCATGTCTTGAACTTGATTGCAAAGAACTATGAGATGGCACAATCCGCTTCGCCTTACGAAGATAATCTGATAGAAAAACTGGAGAAAAAAGAGTTGATGTCCAGTTTTTATAAAGCTGTGGATATGCTTCCTGCGCAAAAACGGGATATTTGCTTGATGAAAGTACAAGAGGAACTGACAAATCAGGAAATTGCGGAACGGATGAATCTATCCGTAAATACTATCAAGACGCATTATTCGGAAGCGTTGAAACTTCTCCGTATCCATCTAAGTAAGATGTTAATAATTGTTGCATTTACCACACTAATGACTTTTTTGAGTGTCCATTTAATAAAGTGATAAAAATGAATAGACCTACTGATAAACAAATAGAAGAAGTCTTGGCAGGAATTGCCAGCCCGGAAGATGCAAAATATGTGGCAGAGTGGTTTGCTACGGAAGAAGGTAGCGACTATCTTGAAGCTGCTATGACACAGGATTCCGAACTGATAAAAAATGAGTTTGCAGACTTGTATGTAGACCATGATATTCCTTCAAAGAAAATATTAGAACAGATACGGAAGAACATTCGCATCAAGAAGTTGAAGCGTGTCTGTTTCCGAGTTGCAGCCGTATTGATACCTGTTGTCTTAATTGTCGGACTTTATATACAACTGAACTCAAAAGTCGACCTGTTCGGCACTTCCGAATATGAGGAAGTGGTGGTAGATAAAGGAGAACGCATACAAATCATGTTTCAGGACGGAACAAAAGTATATATCAATTCTGATTCGAAACTAAGATACCCGAAGAAGTTTGCTTTGAACACCCGGGAAGTTTATCTTGAAGGAGAAGCCTATTTCGTAGTAGCTAAAAATGAAGAACCGTCCTTTTATAGTTATTCTGAGTCGGCCGGGCCTTCATGTATTGGGAACTTCTTTCAATGTACAGGATTACCCGGAGAATAAGGATATAGTAGTATGTCTGGATGAAGGAAATATTAATCTTACCCTTCCTACGGAAAAGAAATACCCGGTGCAACCCGGCGAAAGATTAGTGTACAACAAAGATAACCAGCAGTGTACTATTTCCAAAATGAACGATATGCAACGCCTATCGATGTGGAAACAGAATGTGATAGTATTTAAAGATACCCCGTTGCCGGAAGTCATTAAAATATTGAACCGCTGGTATAATGTAGAGTTTAAAGTCGAAGATGAAAACGTTTTGAAGTATGTCTATACATTGACTTCGGACAATACATTATTAGAGAAAGTATTAATGGATTTAGAGAAAATCGCTCCGGTGAAGTTTGAGTATAATGAAGATAAGAAAGAAGTGATAGTAAAAATGAAATAATATAATCATTAGAAATAAATGGGGTATATGAATAAAGAAGTGGATTTATCCGTATCTTGTTATGGAAAAGTAAAAGACAGGAAATATGATATTGTGATATTGCCGTGGGGAGCTACTGAACCTCATAATCTGCATTTGCCATATATGACAGATTGTATTCTTTCCCATGATGTAGCAGTTGATGCTGCATTGATAGCTAAACAGAAATATGGCGTGAACTGCATGGTTATGCCACCCATCGGCATGGGTTCACAAAATCCGGGACAACGGGAACTTCCCTTCTGTATCCATACGCGTTATGAAACACAGAAAGCAATACTGACTGATATTGTTTCTTCCCTTTATGTTCAAGGTATCCGAAAATTGGTTATTATCAACGGGCATGGAGGCAATACTTTTAAAAGTATGATTCGTGATTTGTCGGTAGACTATCCTGACTTCCTGATAGCATCGAGTGAATGGTACACCGTGTTAAAGGTAAAGGACTATTTTGAAAATCCGGGTGACCATGCAGATGAAGTCGAGACATCCGTAATGATGCACTATCACCCCGAATTAGTCAATCTTGAAGAAGCAGGGAATGGAGAATATAAAACTTTTGCCATACAATCTTTGAATGAAAAAGTAGCATGGATTCCCAGGAACTGGGGGAAAGTATCTAAAGATACCGGTGTTGGCGATCCACGTGGAGCTTCCGTAGAAAAAGGAAAGAAGTTTGCGGAAGCAGTCGCAGAGAAATATGCAAAGCTCTTTGACGAATTGGTGAATCAGGAACTTTACTAGATTGCAAAAAATATAGTGACGCTATCCTTTTGTGATAGTGACAGTATCCGGTAAGTATAGCGTCACTATGTGAACAAGATACCGTCACTATCACAAAAGACTGTTTCTAGCGAATTGCCAAGAACACGAATCTATTGTTATAAGTCCTTCTGAAAATAAAATCCGGAAGGACTTTTCTTTTTATATCCCATTTTCCTACAAATAAAAACTAAACCATATCTTGTTGAAAACTAATGCATTATCACACAAAAAAATATTGGCAATAAAAAAACTTCAGAAAAAAACGTTTTTTCCCTCACCCGCTTCTTAATCTCGTGTGTCCACTAAATACAAAGAGATTAAGAACCTATTTATAACTTTAAACAAACTAAGTATGAAGAACAGAGTATTGCTTATATTGTTATTGAGCTTTGCTGTAAGTCTTGCGGCGTCGGCTCAGAAAATAACAATGAATCTTCAACAAGTCAAGTTGGAGAAAGTCTTTTCGCTCATTACTAAACAGACAGGACTTACGGTAGCATATAGCCGTACGATTGTCAATCCCGAACGGATTGTTTCTGTCCAGGCAAAAGACAAAGACCTTTCTAAAGTATTGGATGATTTATTCGCAGGTACAAATGTAGCTTATGAAATTGGAGAGAAGAAAATATATTTGAAAGCAAAAGAAGCTCCCGTTACATCACAAGGGAGCCAAAAAACAAAGAAAATAACGGGAACCGTGACAGATACCAAAGGCGAACCAGTAATTGGTGCCAGTGTATTGGTGAAAGGAGCGGGGACAGGTACTGTGACAGATGTAGATGGTAACTTTACATTGGATGCTCCGGCAGACGCTCTTCTGGCTGTCAGTTATATTGGTTATAAAACACAGGAAGTAAAGGTTGGGAATAAGAACTCATATTCTATCCAATTGCAGGACGACACCGAAGTACTGGATGAAGTCGTAGTAGTTGGTTACGGCGTGCAGAAGAAATCAAGCCTGACAGGTGCCGTTGCTTCCATCTCTTCTCAGGAAATCAGCAAACAGGTATCATCTAATGTTGCTTCAAGCTTACAGGGGCGTACACCGGGTGTAGACATCGTGCAGCAAGCTGGTGTTGCTGGGGCAGATGTAAACATCGTGATTCGCGGTGCCGCTTCTTTTGGCGCTACCGAACCTCTGTATGTCATTGATGGAGCATTCAGTAATGCCGGATTAAGCTCATTGAATCCCAATGATATTGAATCTATCGAAGTACTGAAAGACGGTGCGGCAGCCGCTATCTACGGTTCACGTGCCGCCAATGGGGTCGTTTTGATTACTACCAAGAAAGGAAAGTCCGGTAAGCCCGTCATTCAGATAGACGGTTCGTTCGCTTTCCAGAAAACGACTAATATTCCGGAGTTCCTCAATGCATCGGAATGGAGAGAGTTTGCCAATATGGTGGCAGATAACAGTGGCTTGCCTCATGCACCGGAGAATGACAATCCCACCAATCCGAACCTGAATACCGACTGGTCAAAAGAATGGATACAGTTTGCTCCGGTATGGAATCTGAATGCCAGTATCGCAGGGGGTGGGGACAACTCTACTTTCAGCACAAGCCTTGGTTATCTTGACCAAACCGGTATGACGATTTATTCGGATTATAAACGTTATAACTTCCGCCTGAATACCTCTTATAAAAAAGGACGTTTCTCATTTTCCGAAACTCTCGGACTGACGCATAAGGATAAAACTCCTACAACAGCTTTCAACATAGCTTTACCAACGTTACCTATTTATGATGAACAAGGACGGTTTACCTCTGGTGGCCCTGATTATTACATCAACCCCGAAGATGGCAAGGCGCAGAATAAGATAGCCCCGTTACATTATACAGACCAGTTTAATAAAGTGACGGATTTAATCGGCTCTTTAAATGCCCAACTGGATATTTGGGGCGGCTTAAAATACAAATTATCGTTAAGTGGAAATTATAGCAATAAGCATAATTACACCCATACCCCCGAGTACTATACAAAGTGGAACTCGGATGGAACTCCCGATAAAGATTATGGCAACACACGTAACAGTGTATCGGAAACAAGAGGTGAAGAGTTCACTTATACGATTGATAACTTGCTGACTTACAACAAAACATTCAACCGTCACTCAATAGACGCTTTATTAGGAACAAGCTGGATGAGAGAATACTATCGTTACATGACCAACTCTACCATTAACGATTTGGGAGGAACGGATATTACCGGATTCCAAAATGAAGATGGTAAGATTTCGGCAGGCGACAGTAATGCAGCATTGCTCTCTTTCTTCGCCCGTGTGAACTACGATTATGATAATAAATATCTGCTATCCTTGAGTATCCGCCGGGATGAATCTTCCAAATTCCATAAAGACAATAGAGTAGGTTACTTCCCCTCTGTCTCTGCCGGATGGAATGTGCACCAGGAAAAATGGTTCCAAAATCCTGTAATGAGCAAATTGAAGATCAGAGCTAGCTACGGTGAGTTGGGTGCCAACTTCCTCAATCCTTATAATTTTGACGCGATAGCTTATGGACCTATTCCTTACACAGTAGGCGGTGAACGTTATGTGACAGGACGCGCAGCCTATCTGAAATCGAAAGACTTGAAATGGGAAACTGCCAAAACCACAGATATTGGTATCGAACTGGGCTTCTTCAACAACGACTTGACCTTGTCATTAGACTATTTCGTGAAAAAGAACGTAGATTTGTTGGCACAGATAGACTTGAACCTGTCTTCCGGGCAAATCTTTGAAATCAACAGTTCACGTGAAAAACCCTACGTTAATACAGCTTCCGTAAAAAACACAGGATGGGAGTTTATGATGAATTACAGGAAACAATTGACGAAAGACTTCCATATAGATGCAACATTCAATATCGCAACGTTGAAGAATAAAGTATTATCATTGGGAGAAAACGTGCAGCCGATTACTTCCGGAGCAATGTCCAGCTATTTTAATGATGCAGCTTCCATTACCATGCCAGGAGAAGCTATCGGTTCATTCTATGGCTATAAGATTGACGGTTTTGATGCGGAAGGAAATTTCATATTTGCGGATACGGACAAGAATGGAGTAGTCAATGCAAATGATAAAGTTATTCTGGGTAGCCCTATCCCTGACTTCACATACGGTTTGAACATCAACATGGAATACAAAGACTTTGATTTGACTGTCTTCTTTCAGGGAGTGCAGGGAAATGATATATTCAATCAGAAAAAGTACACCTATTATTTTGATTATTCCAATAATGTAGTCAAAGAGGCTATGAATGGATGGACGAAAACAAATAGGAATACAGGAATCCCTATTATGAAAACCCAAAACACTAGTGGCGGAAACTCCTTGCCGAGTGAATTTTATATTGAAGACGGTTCCTATTTACGTCTGAAAAACCTTCAGTTAGGCTATTCACTGCCTAAAAAGTGGTTGGAAGCAATCCGGTTCAATAAACTGCGTGTTTATGCAGGCGTACAAAATCTGTTTACGTTGACCCAATACTCCGGTTATGACCCGGAAGTTAGTTCAAATGTATTGTTCTCACGTGGCATTGACATCAGTTCATATCCTAATGCCCGGACATTCACTTTTGGTTTTAACGCTTCATTCTGATAACTAAAAATATGATTAATATGAAAAACTATAAGAAAGTATATGCCGCATTTATCTTGGCGGGCGGCTTGATATTACATGGATGCAACGGTATCTTTGATGACCTGGCAATTAATCCGAACCAGCCGAGTATGGGAGCTTATTTCACCAGTCCGTCCGCTGTTAATGACGCAGTGATGACCATGTACGGATATATGTCTACGCAACGCTGCCTAGGAGCTTCCGGCTCTAAAACAACGATAATCCGCTCCGACGAGGCATCGTCCAATTCGGATTATGGCAAACCGGGCATGTTTGGTGCCGACTTAAATGCCAGTTATTACACTATCGAGCAACCTTATACATTGATGTACACCACTGCTTCTCAAGCATCCTACATTATTGAAACCGCCCCGTCTGTTGATTTCAGCGGTAATGAGGAACTGCGGAACGCATACATGGGGGAAGCTTATTTCTGGAGGGCATTTGCGCATTATTACCTATTGATTAATTTCCGGAATATATCTCCCATCAGACAGATGCCACGCAATGGCGATGACTATGTCCGTCCTTTGGAAAAACCTGCTGCCGTATGGAATTTTATTCAAGAAGACCTGGCACATGCGAAAGAACTGTTGCCCGTGAAGGGATATTGGGACAGCAAGAATGCCGGTCGTGTGACAAAAGCTTCCGCAGCCGCCTTATTGGGAAAAGCTTACCTCTACCGTAGTGGAATCGAACAATATTATGGTGAAGACAAGACTACATTTTACAGTGAAGCTGCCAAAGAATTTGGTGATGTTATAGACGGAAAGTACGGAACTTATGACCTGACTAAAAATTATGCTGATAATTTTGATGTCGCTCATGAAAATAATGAAGAATCAATCCTTGAGTTTCAATTCTTAGGCGATGTCGATAATGCAGGATTCAATCCGGGGCTTGCCACTTCCGGTTTGGCGTTCGATTCACGTGGACTGATGTTACCGGGGGCGGGAGTAGGTTATGAAGGCGTAGTACATAACTGGCTTTATAACGCATTTGTGAATTCGGTAGACAAGGACGGTTATACGGATATCCGGATGTTCTCCACAATGATATTCAATGATTTGGATGCGAGCATTCATTTGAGAAATGATGCAGGCGGCAATCCTGTACGTCTGGAAGGTCCCGGCGGTTATAAATGGGAAGAACTTTATCCTGCAAAGAATGGAAAAGAAGGATTTGCTACCGTGTCCAATCCTTTGGCACATTCATTCAAAGCAGGTATAAGAAAAGGGATTGATTGTTCCATGCCTACACAAACGGAAGCAGACGGGACTCCTAAACTGGTCGGTGTAGGTGCAGGCGTTAAGGAGTATGTATATAATCAGCCCCGTGCCCATGGAGTGAATTGGCGCTATATCCGCTATGCCGATGTGTTGATGATGTATGCGGAAGCTATCGTTAGCGGTGGCACGCAAGCATCAAACATGACTCCCTTGCAGGCGGTAAATAAAGTACGCGGACGTGTCAACATGAGCGAACTCCCTTCGGTAACCATGACTGATATTCAGAATGAAAGAATCCTGGAATTTGCTTTGGAAGGGCATCGTTTCTATGATTTGCTCCGTTGGGGCAAGCTAGCCAGCCGTTTTACAGAGTTACAGGAATCCGATCCTAACTTCAAGAAGTTCATATCGGCAGATGACTTTAAAGGATTCGTCACCAATAAGCACGAATGGTTGCCGATTCCTATCAATGAAGTGAATTCTAACCCTTATATCACAGAAAATAATCCGGGATATTAACTAAGAAAGAATTAGCATGATAAATTTGAAAAATATTGCGGTACTACTGTTCAGTTTGGTAGTACCGGGGCTCGCTATTGCCCAAACAGAAGTACTTTACAATGGCATACACCTGCCTGAACAATGGCCACCCCGCTATGCGGAACCACAAAAAGCACAAGATATGCCGATACCCTATCTTGAACAAAAGCCGGGAGTAATTCCTGTAAATGTAGGACGGCAACTATTTGTTGATTCTTTTCTGATTGCAGAAACTAATTTGAATAGAGTGATTCATACTCCCCGGTTCTACGAAAGGAATCCGGTACTCGGACCTGATAAGGAATGGGAAAAGACAACCGAAGGCGGACTCTACGCTGCACCCTTCAGTGATGGGATCTGGTATGACGAAAAAGACGGGAAGTTCAAAATGTGGTACTTGGCAGGTGCAGGTGTTCTTCACAAAGGAGACAATCAGACCTTTTATACCGGATATGCCGAATCGGAAGACGGCAAGTACTGGACAAAACCTGTACTGGATATTTGGAACCAAACCAATATTGTAGATACCTGCAATCGTGACGCAGCTACTATTTGGCTGGACAAACAGGAGAAAGACCCGTCCAAACGGTACAAGATGTTCAATGTCGAACGCCGCCCCACCGACCGCAGATGGCAATTTATTTTGAAATACTCATCGGACGGGATTCATTGGGGAGAGGGAGTCGCCCAGTCCGGTGATTTATACGACCGTTCATCCGCATTCTACAATCCGTTCCGTGATGTGTGGGCATTGAGTATGCGTTACGGGACAACAGTTTCTTCCCGCTCACGCAGTTATTCGGAAAATAAAGACCCGGAAATGGCAGTAAGTTTCGCACATCGTATCCGAAAAGGAGTACCTGATAAGAATATGGTCTACTGGTTTACTCCGAGCGATAAAGAGCCGCGTCATCCGGAGTTTCCGGAAGTAGAACCGGGTATTTACAATTTTGATGCCATTGCTTATGAAAGCATTATGTTAGGATTGTACAGTGTATGGCAGGGACCGGAAAATGGAGTTTGTGCCAAACTAGGTATTCAGAAAAAGAATGAAATCTTTCTAGGGTATAGCCGTGACGGCTTCCATTTCTATCGTCCTTCTTTCAAGCCTTTCATGGCAGTGAATGAGACGGAAGGAGCATGGAACTGGGGAAATATGCAGTCTATCAATGGAGTGCCTTTGATAGTAGGAGATTCACTTTATTTCTATTCTAGCGGACGCCAAAGGAACAAGATTATGTGGGATAGCTATACATCTACCGGACTGGCTACTTTGCGCAGAGATGGTTTTGTCTCCATGCATGGAGATAAGGACGGCTATCTGCTGACAGAGAAGGTTCGTTTTGACGGCAAACATCTTTTTATCAATGCAGATGTAAAAGGTAGCTTGGCTGTAGAAATTCTGGATGAAAATGGAAAGCCATTAGAAGGATTCACACGGAAAGACTGTGTACCGATGAAGAAAACAGATAAAACAAAATTGTTGGTTACATGGAAGAAACACCAGAATATAGCATCACTTATCGGGAAGGCTGTCCGTTTGAAGTTCTACCTGGATAACGCTGATATATATGCATTTTGGATTTCTCCGTGGCAAACGGGCGAAAGCCGTGGATATACAAGCGGCGGCGGACCGGGACTGTCAACCTGTGGCATAGATGTTCCTGCAAACAAATAAAAGATAAATGACTATGAAACGTTTATTTTATACATTACTATTTTTCCTGCCTTGTATGCTGATAGCTTGCGGTGGCAGTGATGATACTCCGGATGGAGATAATAATCCCCCGGTAGTGGCTCCCCCTTGCGAAGAGCCGGTAGATTCACGGCTATTGTACAATGGTATTCGTCTGCCCGAACAGTGGCCGCCGGTACGTTCATCTTCGTCTGAACTGGAAAAAGGAATGTCACCTTTTTATCTGTCGGATAAACCTTCTGTTATTAATATCTCGGTAGGACGCCAGTTATTTGTAGACAATTTCCTGATAGAATCCACTAATCTGAAACGTACGTTCTATTATCCTGAATATTATTCAGGCAATCCGATACTGACACCAGAACAGGATTGGGAGAAAACTGGAACAAAAGGTGCGGCATTCGCCGCTCCTTTCAGCGACGGGGTATGGTATGACGAAAAGGAAGGAAAATACAAAATGTGGTACATGGCAGGTGGTGGCTCCTATGCAACTAGCGGAGCAGGAGTGACTTGTTATGCGGAATCAACGGACGGTATTCACTGGACAAAACCCACTCTTTCCGTTGTAGCCGGAACAAATATCGTTGACTATAACTCAGAACGTGACGCGTCTGTTATTTGGCTGGATAAACAGGAAAGTAATGCTTCGAAAAGATACAAGATGTTTTTAGTTGCCCGTGAATCCGGGAAATGGAGATACCATTACAAGACTTCCCCGGACGGCAAAGTCTGGCGTGCCGCAGTTCAATCGGAACCGATTGCCGACCGTTCAACAGTATATAAAAATCCTTTCAGAAACGTTTGGGTATATAGTATGCGGCATAATGTTCGGGTGGATGCGAATAAGCTGGTACGTGCGAGGGATTATAATGAAAACACCGATCCGGAAGCCGGAACAAAGAAAGCGGAAGCATTATTGAGTGCATTCTGGTTTGGTCCGTGGGCTAATGAGCAACACCATACAGACTATCCGAATATAGCGCCTGCGATATATAATCAGGATGCCACGCCTTATGAAAGCATTATGCTGGGATTCTTCTCCGTTTGGCAAGGGCCGGAAAATGATGTTTGTGCTTCGGACAACGTAATCAAGAGAAATCAAGTTATGGTAGGATATAGCCGTGACGGTTACAGTTGGTTCCGTGAGGATATGAATCCTTTCCATGCCGTAAATACGACCACCTCGGACGCATGGAATCAAGGTAACCTGCAATCCGTAGCCGGAGCACCGTTAATAGTAGGTGACAAACTCTATTTCTATCTGAGCGGTCGTCGTTTGAGAGGCACTCAAGAGATTACCACTACCGGGCTTGCCATGCTTCGTCGCGATGGATTTGCATCTATGAAAGGAACAGGAGAGTTGCAAACTTCCTTACTGAAATTTGACGGTTCGTACTTCTTTGTCAATGCCAATGTCACGGGAGAAATGAAAGTGGAACTTTTAGATCCCAATAATAAAGTAATCGAAGGATTCTCAAAAGATGAGTGCAAAGCCTTTAAAGGGGATAATGTAAAAGCGAAGATAGAATGGACAGGCAACGCTTCATTAGCCTCTTTGAAGAACAAACAACTGAAAGTGAAATTCTATATTGATAACGGTGAAATATTTGCTTTTTGGATTTCTCCTTCTGCGAATGGAGAGAGTATGGGATACACCGCTGGCGGAGGTCCCGGGTTGAATATTTCCGGAATAGATAAAACCAATTAAAAAATGAATACTATGAACAGATTAGCTTATTTATTATCATTGATTTGTATTCTTGCATTTTCTTCTTGCGAAGAGGATAAAGTATATTATCACACTGCGGCAAAGGCAGACTTCACCATTGGTGAGAATATGTATGAACTGGGACAGACTGCTGTTTTTAAAGATGCTTCCATACCCGATGAAGGAAGCCGGATAGTAGCATGGTTATGGGAGTTTGGCGATGCAAAAAAATCCGTCTCGACGGAACAGAATCCAACTTTCGTTTATCCGTCGGACGGTACATTTACCATTAAACTGACGGTGACTGATGATAACGGCTTGAGCGCCACAGCTAAGAAGGACCTTACCATCTTAGACCCGGCTAAAGCAATCAATGTAATGTGGCAGAAAGAAATGGGCGGACCTATTGAAAGTACAGTCTCACCCGCATTGTCGGCTGACGGTAAAACGGTTTATATGATTACCGACCAGACTTCCACAGGAGCATTTGACGTGAAACTTTATGCTTATGATACAGAAAACGGAACACAGAAATGGGCATTTGACGTAACTGCCAATATGAATGAACTGAATCCGGGCGGAGGGGCAAGTATGGTATATGCAAGTCCGGCAGTAGGACCGAATGGAGATGTGTATATTGTGGTTCGTGATTTGAAGCCAGCTACTGCTGAACACCCCCGTGCTTTGTTTTTATTTGCTGTAGGAAGTAATGGTAGCAGAAAATGGGCATACAAAGCTGCCGATTCTAATTTGTATGCTGTCACTCCGGCTATTGATGCATCCGGTAATATTTACTTCGGACATAGAGGAAAGAAAATAATCGTATTAAGTCCTGCCGGTGATATAGTCAAAGAAATAGCTTTAGATGTAGAAGTGTTGTCCGGTATGTCTCTGTCCAAAGACGGAACTGTCTATTTCGGCTCTTCCAAGAATACGGGATATTTCGGTTATGATTTTGCTACCGGTACTCAAAAGTTTGTCTATCAGAAAGATTTGGGTGGTACAGCATTGAAAGGAAATTCTTATACGATAGGAGCGGATGGAACCATTTATACCATAGCCGAACTGACATCAGGTGGCGCTATCATAGCTCTGAATCCTGACGGAACGGAAAAATGGGTGTACAAGACTCCGGGAGCCATTGTCAACGGTGGTGTTGTGATTGGTACGGATGGAACGCTTTATGCCAACGGTGGAAATGCTGTTGCCGGTGAAGCTTCGGCAGGTGTTTTCGCTTTGAATTCGGACGGTTCTTTAAAATGGCATTATGCTACAACGGAGGACGTTAACAACTGCGTACCAATCATCGATAACAGAGGATATATCCATATCATCTCGAACAAAGCCGTCTATTATATAGTGAAACAAGACGGTAGTTTACTTGCATCCGCAGAGTTAGGCGTTAAATGTACTTCCAGTCCGGTAATGGATTCAAGAGGATATTTATATGTCGGCATTGAAGCTGTTGCAGGTGCATCTGATATGGTATGTATCTCATCTGGAGCTACTTCCTATGCGAACTCTGGATGGCCGATGAAAGGCCAGAATCCGCAACGGACAGGTTTGCAAAAGTAAGTAGTTTAAAATGTCGACGATTATGAAGAAATATTCTTTATTGGCAGTTTTCTTATTATTAATGTGCAATGTTTCGGTATGCGGGCAAACAGGACGTATCCTTTTTGTGGATACAACATTCATTGAGAAAACAAATCTGCAACGAATACATCATTCGCCCATCTATTATTCTGGCAATCCTGTTTTGAAAGCTGATAAAAAATGGGAATTGAATATAAATGGCGACCCTTATGCCGCTCCATTCAGCGGTGGCGTATGGTATGATGAAGAAGAACATAAATTCAAGATGTGGTATTCTGCCGGTGGCGGAAAGTTATTAGGACTCGTCACTTGCTATGCAGAGTCGTCCGACGGGAAAGTCTGGATAAAACCGGAGCTGGACGTTGTTCCGGGAACCAATATCGTAGATACATTAGAGCATGATTGCGTTTCCGTGTTGCTTGATAAATTTGAGAAAGACCGGACGAAGCGTTATAAAATGTTTGTTGTAGAATTTAATAATCGCTTCACAGTCAGCATGAAACTCAAATATTCTTCTGACGGAATCCATTGGAGTGAGCCGAAAGCTCTTTCGGGAGAATTGTACGACCGTTGTGCGGCTTATTACGACCCGTTTCGCAAGAAATATGTCCTGTCATTGAAAACCATAAATGGAGTGTATAGGCGTTCACGCAATTATTTGGAACATGAAGATCCGGAAATGCTGGTTAGCCTGGCACATAGGATATATGACAACAAGAGTGATAAGTTTATCCGTTATTGGTTTAATGCCGATGCCGATGACCCGCGTCATCCTCAATTTCCCGAACTGCGTCCACAGATATACAATCATGAAGCAATGCCGTATGAGGGCTGTATATTAGGCTACTTCACCGTTTGGCAGGGACCGGAGAACAATGTTTGTGACAGTCTGAACATTCAAAAAAGGAATGAAGTCCTGATAGGTTGGAGCAAAGACGGTTTTCATTGGAACCGGGAAAACAAGAAACCATTTCTTCCTGTCAGTGAGGACTTTCATGCATGGAATGCAGGCAATGTACAGTCTACTGCGGGTAGCCCTCTGATAGTCGGAGACTCTCTTTATTTTTATGTCAGTGGACGCTATAACAGCAAGCCGAAACATGATTCCAATTTTGCCACAGGACTTGCGATGCTTCGTCGTGATGGTTTTGTTTCGATGCGGGCAGGAAGAAAAGAAGGATATATAGAAATAAAAACTCAGATTCCGGCAAATGGAAACTATTTGTTTGTAAATGCAGATGTGAAGGGAACTTTAGCGGTAGAAGTGTTGGATGATAACGGTCAGCCAATGGAAGGATTTACAAAGAAAGACTGCATATCAATGAAAAAATCGGATAAAACGAAACAGATGATTTCATGGGAAAAACATCCAGGCGTAACATCACTGGTGGGGAAAACAGTCCGGTTGAAGTTTTATCTGAATCAGGCGGATATCTATGCATTTTGGATTTCGGCATGGCAAACAGGCGAAAGTGGTGGATATACCGGCGGTGGAGGACCGGGACTATCAGACAAGGGTATAGATACCACCATGGATAAATTGAAAAATAACTAAATATATTAAACTTAAAAAAGAAACTGTATTATGGAAAAGATTATAGGATTAATCAATGCTCCTTTTACTCCGTTTTATGAAAATGGAGAAGTAAATTATGAACCAATCGAAGCCTATGCAAAGCTACTTGTAAAAAATGGCTTGAAAGGTGTTTTCATCAACGGTTCTTCTGGAGAAGGGTATATGTTGACTGATGAAGAACGAATGAAGTTGGCAGAACGTTGGATGGAAGTTGCACCGGATGGTTTTAAGGTTATTGTACACGTGGGGAGTTGCTGCGTAAAGTCAAGCCGGATGCTGGCGGAACATGCGCAGAAAATCGGAGCTTGGGGAATTGGTGCAATGGCACCTCCTTTCCCGAAAATAGGACGAATAGAAGAATTGGTAAAGTACTGCGAAGAAATCGCTGCCGGAGCACCGAAGCTGCCCTTCTATTATTATCACATTCCTGCATTCAATGGAGCATTCTTATCGATGCTTGCTTTCCTGAAAGCAGTTGAAAACCGTATTCCCAATTTTGCGGGAATCAAATATACCTTCGAAAGCCTGTATGAATACAATCAATGTCGTTTGTATAAAGACGGCAAGTTCGATATGCTTCACGGGCAGGATGAAACCATTCTTCCTTGTCTCGCAATGGGAGGGGCGCAAGGCGGAATCGGCGGAACGACCAACTATAACGGTATAAACCTGGTAGGTATCATTGATGCCTGGAAAGCCGGTGAATTGGAGCAAGCCCGTGAATTGCAAAACTTCTCTCAGGAAGTGATTAACGTAATCTGCCATTTCCGTGGGAATATTGTTGGTGGCAAACGTATCATGAAGCTTATCGGACTTGATTTGGGCGGCAACCGTACTCCTTTCCAAAACATGACCGCTGACGAAGAAAAACAAATGAAAGCGGAACTGGAAGAAATCCGTTTCTTCGAACGTTGCAATAAATTCTAACAGGAGGACGTATGAAGAATATTACTGACTATATACAACAATGGGCTAATACCTATAAGGATGATATGCAGAATAATATCATGCCCTTTTGGATAAAGTATGGACTGGATAGAGTGAATGGTGGTATATATACTTGTGTAGATCGCGACGGTGCATTAATGGATAGTACAAAATCCGTTTGGTTTCAGGGGCGTTTTGCATTTACTTGTTCCTATGCCTATAATCATATAGAAAAGAATCCGGCATGGTTGCAAGCCGCAAAAAGCACACTAGACTTTATAGAGAAGTATTGCTTTGATTCGGACGGGCGTATGTACTTTGAGATGACAGCAGACGGTCGCCCTTTACGTAAGCGCCGTTATATTTTCTCCGAGTCATTTGCAGCTATAGCGATGTCCGAATATTCGATAGCGTCGGGGGATAAGACGTATGCGGTGAAGGCACTCGAACTGTTCAAACGTATGCAATATTTCCTGCAAACTCCCGGACTGCTTGCTCCCAAATATACAGATACGCTCCCCATGAAAGGACATTCCATCACCATGATATTGATAAACGTAGCTTCCCGAATCAGGGAAGCTATTCAAGACGAATGTCTGACACGGCAGATTGACGAGTCCATTAGCTGTCTGGAAAAAGATTTCCTACATCCGGAGTTCAAGGCATTATTGGAAACCGTAGGACCGAACGGAGAATTTATAGACTCCAATATGGGGCGTACCATCAATCCGGGGCATTGTATCGAAACAGCTTGGTTTTTGCTGGAAGAATCCAAGCTCCGGGGAAGGGATCAAAACATAAAAGAACTGGGGCTGAAGATTCTGGACTGGTCATGGGAGTGGGGCTGGGATAAAGAATTCGGCGGTATTATCAATTTCAAAGATTGCAGGAATCTTCCTTCGCAGGACTATGCGCAGGATATGAAATTCTGGTGGCCGCAAACAGAAGCAATTATCGCTACCCTGTATGCCTATCTGATGACGAAAGAAGAGAAATACCTGAAGATGCATCAACAAATCAGCGAGTGGACATATACACATTTCCCGGACAAAGAATACGGAGAGTGGTATGGCTATCTCCATCGGGATGGAACAGTCGCCCAGCCGGCAAAAGGAAATTTATTTAAAGGACCTTTTCATATCCCTCGCATGATGACAAAAGGATATATGCTTTGTGAGGAAATAATGTCTGAAATAAAAAAAGAAATAAGATGATTGTATCCAATTTACAAAATAGCCAACGGGTGGAGAAACTTCACCCGTTGTTCAAACAGCTTTTCGATTATGTGAAGTCGCACGATCTGTTGCACGAGGAACTGGGAACTATCAGACTGGATGGTGATAATCTGATTGTCAATAATATCTATCCCGAATGTATTCCTGAAGGAAAGCGTTTATTAGAACTACATCACGATTATATTGATGTGCATATATTGCTTGAAGGCAAAGAAACCATTGGCTGGAAAGCCTTGGAAGAATTAAAAGTGGAAAGGCAAGCTTATGATAAAAAGAGTGATTGTGCCCTATATGGTGACGTTCCTACTACTTTCATCAATCTCTTGCCCGGACAATTCGTCATTGTATATCCGGAGGACCCCCATGCTCCGGCTATCGGTAAAGGCTGGATACGCAAACTGATAGCTAAAGTAAAAGTCTAAGTAAACAGTCTCAAAAATCTTTTAAATACAACTACCATGAAAAATAAAAATATTTATCCATGGGTAGTGGTTGCGTTGCTTTGGGTAGTAGCGTTGCTCAACTACATGGATAGACAAATGCTTTCTACAATGCAGGAAGCAATGAAAATAGATATTGTAGAGCTGACGAAGGCAGAAGCTTTCGGTGCATTAATGGCAGTCTTTCTTTGGATTTACGGCTTTATGAGCCCGGTTGCCGGAATTATTGCAGACAGGCTTAGTCGTAAATGGTTAATCGTCGGAAGCTTGTTTGTTTGGTCGGCTGTAACATTCCTGATGGGATATGCCACGACGTTTGAGCAATTATATGGTTTGCGTGCAGTGATGGGGATTAGTGAAGCATTGTATATTCCTTCCGCTCTGTCCTTGATAGCGGATTGGCATCGGGACAAATCACGCTCATTGGCAATTGGAGTTCACATGACCGGACTGTATGTCGGTCAGGCAATCGGTGGGTTTGGAGCTACTGCAGCCGCTGCATTTTCCTGGCAGAGCACTTTTCACTGGTTTGGCATTGTAGGTATTGCTTATTCTGTGGTTCTTATCTTTTTCCTGCATGAGAATCCTGTCCGAATGAAAATAGAAAAGGTTGTTGCTAATGGCATTAGCAAGGGGAATTCAATTGGAAAAGGGCTGTTACTGTTATTTTCAAATATTTCTTTTTGGGTGATATTATTTTATTTTGCGGCTCCAAGTTTACCGGGGTGGGCTACAAAGAACTGGTTGCCAACGCTATTTGCGGAGAATCTGGATATTCCGATGTCACAGGCAGGACCAATATCTACGATTACCATTGCTCTATCTTCATTTGTCGGAGTAATATTGGGAGGATTCTTGTCGGATAGATGGGTGCTGAAGAATATCCGCGGACGTGTCTACACAGGGGCAATCGGACTGGGGATGACCATCCCCGCACTGTTATTGCTAGGTTTCGGACACGGTTTCATTAGCGTAATAGGTGCAGGATTGTTATTCGGCATCGGCTTTGGTATTTTCGATGCCAATAATATGCCTATTTTATGCCAGTTCGTTTCTGCTAAATATAGAGGGACGGCATATGGTATTATGAACATGACAGGAGTCTTCGCAGGATCGCCGGGAAAAATTCCGCGGTCTGCACACCCTTTTCATTCAGCCATTTCCAGTAGCTGTGCCGCACAGAACGGCAGCCCATGGCATCGAACAGCACCCGGACCTCCACGCCCTGCGCCGCTTTCTCGATCAGAATATCCTTGATCTGATGGAATAATACGTCGTTTTTAATAATGTAGTATTGGATATGGATAAAATGCTCCGCATTCCGCAGATCTTCCATCAGCGCCCGGAACTTCTCATTGCCGTCGATGAAGATATCCACATCGTTGTCCTTCGTCAGCACCGCCTCTCCTGCTTCCAGGTTATACATGACAAGATCCTCATATCCCCGGATATTCTCGTCCAGTTCCCCGGCATCCCGGGAACGCAGCCGATACTCCTGCTGTCTGATATCTTTACTGATGTGATCCTCCACCTCTTTGATCCGGAACATTTTCCGCTTATGCATATCCTGCCCCAGTAACAGATAGAACACGAATCCCAGTACCGGTATAAAATACAACAAAAGCAACCATGCCCACACGCTCTTCGGATCCCGTCGCTGGAAAAACACGATCACGATGGCAAACAGCATATTAAAAAATACCAGATGGCTGCAGAAAAAATCTATTCCTGTCCTTACGATCTCAAATGTTTCACTCATAATACTGCCTCTTCAGATGGAAAACATCCTTTTTCCTCAATATACCATAATATAAACCTTCTTTCCAGCAAAAGAGACTGAAAAATGCCGAAAAATCAACATTCTCAGTCTCTTCTTATCTTTTGTATTCAAGCCGGCGGTCTCCCGGCCGTGATATTTTATCCCTCTGTGATGAGCGTTCTCTTTCTATCCCGATCACAGAATTCAATCACATAGGAACAATCCTGCAGATTTGCCTTCAGCTGTGCAGTACAGCCCTGATGTTCCCATACAAAGCAGATCCGGGATCCTTCACTGCTTACTTTGATCCGGCTTTCTTCCGAGAACGCTAGGCAGGAATTCCGGAATCGCAGCAACTCCAGTTGCTGCTTTACAATCGGCTTACTCAAACCACTGCATACCTGTGCTGTCGTCAAATTTGTCCGATTGATCTCTTTATGTCCTCCGGGGCCTGCCATCTTCACCGCTTCATAATCGTTCTTTCCGGCGAACAGATCCAGATACCAGATCTGCGGTTTGCCCGGCATAAATATCTGCAAGGCTCTCGCAAGGAGCATCTTTCTCTCATCTTCGCCCAATGCGCTGAAATAAGTTGCATTCACCTGATAGTAAATGTTTTTCTGACCGTGAAGATCCTTCACATATCCCCCACGGGAGACAATAATGTCGATCAGTTTCTGAATCCGGTCCTCCGCCAGAATTCCTTTGAGATCCAACAGTGGAATTCCATCGTGACAGCCAAGCATATTCACGGTTCTGATATTTTTATCGATCAGCTCCTGTGCCCATCCGGCCAAATGTTCTCCGTTCCCCGATTCCAGGGCATCTATAATGAGTCCCGGCAGGAAAAAGTCATAGGTGACGTATCCCTGCTCTGAGATTTTCTCATAAATCTTTTCACTATAGCATTCATGAATCTCCGGCAGAAGTTTCATACCGTACGGTTCCGCAATCTGTTTTATTTTGTCCAGCAGCTCCCAGGTGTCCGGCTGGTTCAAAAAATTCCGTTCCCCAGGAGTCTTCGGTGCATAAGCAAATGCATCCAGTCTTACAATTTTAGCACCATATCCCGCCAGTGTCTTTAACACTTCACGATAGTACTCCCATACTTTTGGCGACTGAATATTCAGATCCATCTGTCCGAGATAATACCGATGCTGCTCCATGTAATTCCAGACCGTTATAACCTGTTCTTTTGTCAGCCTTCCTGCTTTTCGCTCCAGAACGATTTTCTGTAAAATGTCTGCCGGCTTTTTTCCTTCCGGGCAGCCCATGGATAGTTCCTGTGCAATAATTTCCGCCTGCATATATTGCAGATCGGCAGCTTTCATCAGTTCAGGAGCATTAACCTCAGGGTAGTTCACTTCCTGATAAAAAGTATTCCAGTAAGGGATCTCTCTCCCATCCGGAAAACGTACCATAAGAATGGGGAGCCCAGGCTTCCGGAAAAACATCTTTTTCAGATACTTTTCTTCCGGAAGGATATATCCCTGCTCCGTCATTTCTCCGCAGTCCTTCCAGAATTCATTCCAATTAATGAAGAAGTCCTTGTACTCCGATTCTTCCCCTTTTGCAATGATATCCTGGAATTGCTTTGACAACACCGAAGCATGATTCAGAATAAAATCCAGCTTCAATTCAATCCCGAGCTTTTTTATTGCTTCCAATGTTTCGCCGGAAGCATACATCTTATTCAGAGAATAATCAATCACAGAAAAGCCTCTGTCCAGATCCGTATGGTACAAACTGGGCAGAATATAGCAGGAAGAAAATGCTCCCTCTGCCTCTTCCGTTTTCAAAAAATCTACAACATCATCCAGGGTTCCGCCCAGACTATCCGGGTAGAGATTCAACATCGGTCCTATGTTCATAACATCTTTCCTTTTTATTTCTGAAGCTTCGGAACAAATTGCGCATATTCCTTCCGGTCTAACACCGTTCCGTCCCGGGTAACAATAAGTTTTGCTTTCTCAGCCTGCTTTTTCAGCATTTTCTGCTCAATATCCAGTACCATCATCGTAAATGGGTTGTCTATCCATTGATCACGGTTTCTTTCCAGACGGCTCTGCAATGTCTCCTGGGGGGTACTGTCAAGGTAGATGGGGATATCCACACCGCTGTAGTATTCACTGTTGCTGTGTGTCCACTCCACCAACAGCACTTTTATTCCGGTGAAATCCTTCTCTTCATACCACAGTTCTGTCTCTTCGCGTCCCATATGTCTGACCCATAGCTTTTCTCCGCCGGCTTTAAACGCATGAACCAATCTGTTTACTTCCTCAAAATTAATTTCCTTTTCCGTGCCAAGATAATTTTCCAGAGCCCTTCTGCCGTTTCTGAGATAGGACTCATACCATGGATATTTCCCGACATGTTTTTCATCCGCATCATTTCCGGCTTTTTGAAATTCCTGAATGATTGTACATCGTTCTTCTGTATAAGTCTGCTCTTTCAGCATTCCCACAATTGCATTTTCTCTGAAAATCTGTAGCCGCTCCGCATCATTGTACTTGGGAATTCTATGTGGATAAGCATCTCCTGACAGAATGTAATTTTCTATCCCTTTTTCCTTCAAGAAGCAGGAAAGCAACAATGCCGTCACTGTTTTTCCGGATCCGGAGCCTCCGCTTACTGCAACGACTACTTTTTCGGAACGTGTCTGCTTCGCACAGTTTTCAATCATGGGGAGCAGCTTTTGCATCAGTTTTTCTGCCAACGCAGTATCATATATTTTCAGTAGCTCCTTTGATGACGGTTCTGCTTCACTTTCCATTATGGTTCCTTTTTCTATCATATCTGTTCCTTTATCGTCATTATTTTACTTTGTGGACTCCCGGTCGATCAGTTCTACCGGAAATACAACCTGGGATGGAACCTTTTCACTCTTTACTTTTTTCACAATCGCTTCTATGGCATATTCGCACATTTCCCGAACCGGCTGATGAATGGTCGTAATGGAAGGATACGTCAGTGTGGAAATCCAGGTATCATCGAATCCCACAATAGAGATATCCTCCGGAACACGTTTTCCCATTTTTTTGCATGCACGGATAATATTTGCAGCCATTACATCACTTGTTGCAAAAATTCCATCCAAATCCGAATTTTTTTTCATTAATTCCAAAATATTGTTGCCGAATTCTTCTGATAAGGGAGCCAACCTGTCTGTATAAACCACACGTCCACTGATTTTTTTATCCTCGCAACACTTCATAAATGCCTTTTCTCTGCTATATGCAGGAATATTTTCCTTGGTAGGCTGGTTAAAAATCGCGATATTTCTGCATCCGGCATCAAACAGCCGGTTAGCCGCCAAAATACCACCCTGATAGTTATCGCAAAGAACTGCCGGAATATTTTCCGCAATTTCTCTCTCAAAAGAGATCAACGGACAGTTGGAATCCAAATGTTCCATCGTCTCTCCGATATGGCTGCACACAACAATTCCCAGAACTCTGTGAGAATAAAGCAGATCAATATACTGTAATTCCTTTTCCCTACTGTTCTCGGAAATACAGACCATTATTTTGTAGTTGTGTTTTGTTACATAGTGCTCCAGCCAGTGAAGGACCTTACTGAAATAAGGATGCTCTACGGATGGAAGAATCACCCCGATATAATCACTCTTCTGCCGGGATAAATTTCTCGCCATTTCGTTTGGCATATAGTTCAGCTTTTTCATGGCAGAATATACTTTTTCTCTCGTCTCTTCACTGATGTATCCACGATTATTCAATACTCTGGATACTGTTGTGGAGGTCACTCCTGCTTCTGCAGCTACATCTTTGATTGTTGGCATATTCCCTTCCCCTTATCTTACTTTTTTGCATCAGACAGTAACGGAAAGTCCGTCGTAAGTCAACAGGAACCCCTCCTGATCTACCAGTCTTTCATATTCCTGCGGAATCATACCGCACATATGAGAATAATGATTCAGATAATATTCCGTATCCGGTGTCACTGCATGCATTCTGCGGAGTCTCTCCCGCAGCTCTACATTTTCCCGAATTCCCATATGCGTGTCACCATCCAGTATACCTCTGCAGGTATCCATACTGACGACGTCAAATTTTATGTTCTGTTGTTCTATAAAATCCAGTGTTTCCTCCGACAAAGCCCCCGTATCATTTGCATACAATAAGGTCGATCTTCCATCCTCGATCACAAAGATCAGAGCTTCCTCATCCAGCTTGTGATATGCCTTTAAAGGTGTAAACTTCAAATGACCTATCCGGAATGGTTCAAACTTTTGAATCCGGTGAAATCTCATCCTTGTCAGATCTACATGTGGATCCTTAGCTATTATCTCCATAATACAATCCCGAACCGCATCATTGCCATAAATTTCCATTACTTTTTTATCTTTTTTTTGAATCACGGATGCCATTTCCCGCAGTCGGAAGCATATTTCTGTAGTATTCAGGTGATCGGAATGGGAATGGGTAAATACCACATGATTCACCTCCGATAAATCCACATGGCTGTTAATGCATTGTGAAAAGATATCCGGGGACAGGTCGATCATCACCTGATCTATCAGAGTACAGCTACGTGTCTTTACATTTTTCCCAACAACGTTCTTACCTTACGACATGCTTCACACTGGCAGAAAATACTGGGGAATCCTTCTGCTCCGCCTGTTCCGAGATATCTGATTTCCACTTTATCACCCCTTAATTCCGCTGGATGTCACAGATGTCACAAACTGCTTCTGAAATACCAGGAATAATATCATCGTAGGAATAACCATTTAAGAATATATACTAATTTTTATTGCATGTCAACCGGTTACATATATAAATTTTCAATAAACTTGGATTTGATTTTTTGTATAGTTTCACTTTGTACTCCAATTTGACGCAGGTATTCCGGAACTCCACCCCACTCTCTATCAATCCAGTTCAGAATCCATTTCATGTTGTAGATATTGGAACCGGAAATATCTGTCGTAAATTTTGTAATATAGGTACTGCTGCATTGGTAATCCACCAGAATATCTTCCCGATCCACTCCCATGGATGATAAAATCAACATTGCCAGAATACCGGTACGGTCTTTGCCGGCTGCGCAATGGAACAATACCGCTCCCTCGGAATCAGCGACTACCTCCAAAGCTTTCTTGATCTCTTTTCCTCCGTTGAGAAGCATCAAGCGATACATGCGATGCAGTGTTTTGGTCTCCACCACACTACTGTTTACAACATCCAGCTGTTCCAGCTTTGTGGTACCCATAAGCGAACAGTTGATATAATCCATACCCTTTCCCAATCTGTCCGGAAGATCTTTTGTCTCACTGGGAAATCTTAAATCAATGACCGTATTGACTCCCAGGTGCTCTATCTTTTCAATATCCTCTTCCGTCGCCTTATTCAAAGCTGTGCTCCGGAAAATCACACCATATCTGGTTACGCCTCCGTCACACGCATAGCCTCCCAAATCTCTGAAATTTGCCACCTGATCCAAGCGATATCTCCTACAATTCATCTCTTTCCATCCCTTTTTATCTCTGTTATTGTTATTTCACTCCTTATCCCAACGGTTCTCTTGAGGTCTTTGCATCCCCAAAAAAGAACATAAAATCCTGAATTTCTGTTCTCATCATTTTATCGGTACTTATAAATTCCTTTGCCTTTTCAAACTGTGGTTTTCTGTCGTAGGGAATTTGTTTCAATCGGATCTCGCCGTCTGTAATCGTCGCATAATGTGCCGTCTTATCCGGGTCATCGGGTCTTCGATACGAGGCACTTCCCGGGTTCAGCCATTCCATTCCATCACCTAAAATATGAATACATTGTCTGTGCGTATGCCCGAAAATCAGTCTTCTGTTCCCTGTATTATCTGTTCCGTAATGCTCCGCCCAATATTTATCAAACGCGTACCTGCTTTCTATCGTCCCATAACCACTATCATACTGATGGGCAATTCCGTATTTCCATCCGTCTGCCTCAAAATATGCGGTTTCCGGTAACTGCTTCAGCCACCTAATACCCTGGTCGTTTAGCTGTTCACAATTATAGTGAACCCACTTGTATTTTCCATCTTCTACATTTTTCCATTCCTTACTTTCATAAGTATTTATAACGTGAAGATCATGGTTGCCATACACAAGATGCGTGTTTTTCAGATTGCAGAACCGTTCTATCACTTCCGCCGGATAGATTCCATAGTCTGTATAATCCCCGGCGCAGCACAGAATATCGTAATCAGCCTCTTTTTCCAAAATAGTGTTCAATGCGGCTATGTTCGCATGTACATCTGATACTACCAGTACTTTCATTTTCCGCACCTCCTTCTTTTTTCACATTATATAATTTTACCGCACGTATGTCAACCGGTTGACATACGTGTTTCATAATTTTTTATATTACAAAAAGTCTGCCACATGGTGACAGTCTTCCTTACAAGAACCGGAAACAAGATAGAAATCATAAATGTATGGTTGCGTATTTCATCATATCTATGTTACAATATTTTTTAGGAATTTGTTCCTATTAACTGAAGGAGGGACTGAAAATGAGTCCGGTTGCAATTACATTATTAGTTATCGTGATAGTTCTGGCTATCATCATTGCAGTATTATATTTCTTAGGCAAGAAAGCACAGAAAAAGCAGGCAGAACAGCAGGAGCTGTTAGATGCCAACAAGCAGACCGTATCCATGCTGATCATCGATAAGAAACGTATGAAAATGAAAGATGCCGGTCTTCCCCAGATGGTGATCGATCAGACACCGAAGATGATGCGGGGTTCCAAGCTTCCTATCATCAAGGCAAAGGTTGGTCCGCAGATCGTATCCTTGATCTGTGATGAAAAAATCTTCGAAAATGTTCCCGTGAAAAAGGAAGTTAAGGCCGTTGTCAGCGGTATCTATGTACTGGATGTCAAGGGACTGCACGGCAAGACCGAAGCCGCTCCGGAGAAAAAGAAAGGCTTCTTCAAGCGCATGATCGCTTCCGCACAGGAAAAGGCAGGAGCAAAGCCTGTCAAGTAAATAACGATCCGAACTAAAAAATAGCAGATATGAGCATCTGCTATTTTTTTGCATAGAATTCCGAATCGTTACTGTTTCTCCCTGATATATAGCTTTAAACAGCTCTCACTGAAGGGCTCTCCCTCCTGGTCCAGGATATATTCCACCGTCACACAGATCTGATCTTCCTGTTCTTCCACCTGCACCCTGCGGGTCTCAATCCCCAGCAGCAGCTGTCCGTAGGGCGTATTGTAAGGCACCACATGTCTCTTATTTTCCTCGAAGATCATATGCATCTCCACGGCTCCCTGTCTGGTCAGCTCCAGGAGGTTATCCCGGAACTTGATCCGGCTCTTACAGATTCCGTCGAATCCCTCCATATCCTCCTCATAGAGAAGATAATGGCTGTCGTTTCTCTTAAAATATTGTGCTGTCTGCGCAGTCTCCACTACATCCTTATCCGAAGTGCCCTCGGCATCGTGCAGACCGGACAGAACGAGTTCTACTTCCCGATTCATCTTCATCTGTCCTTTTAATACTCATCAATCTTGATCGTCTTCGCTGACAAAATACCATATTTAATAATAGAGTTGGCAAAACGTTTGAACTTCTCCGCACCGTCGCTGACATAAAACTGATATTTATTTTCTCCCAGATGAGGTTCCTCCTCATTGAGAATATTATACTGCTGCAACAATTCTTTCAGTTCTCTGGCGGTCTCGTATGCCGGGTTCACCAGTGTCACCTGATCTCCCATGATCCGTCCTACCGTAGAGCGGATCAGCGGATAATGCGTGCATCCCAGGATCAGGGTATCAATATCAATGTCGATCAGCTCCGTCAGATATCGTCTGGCGATCTCATCTGTCACGGGATCCTCCCACAGCCCCTCTTCCACCAGCGGCACAAACAGGGGACAGGCTTTCCCGTAGATGGTAACATTTTTGTTCAGTTCCTGTATGTATTTATTGTACATCTGGCTGCCGATGGTAGCCTCGGTGGCAATAACGCCGAT
>ENA-UEQO01001250-UEQO01001250.1-human-gut-metagenome-genome-assembly--contig:-NODE-1250-length-26993-cov-4.179967_pt1 | contig 26993 bp, 20 predicted proteins | sample MGYA00242938_ERZ507940 | MGnify/ENA primary metagenome ERZ507940 (study PRJEB26167, sample SAMN06115517) | human gut metagenome | host: Homo sapiens | place: China:Chongqing | collected 2014-12-03... | reverse complement strand
GCGGTTACGGTGAAAAAGTTCGGAGACTCGCCTAAATTGTTTCCTGTGATCGAAAAATCCAGCCAAGTGACCGGTAATTCTTCCAAGATGGTTAATGTGACCGGCGTGATGTGTCCGGCTTCGAGCGTTTTGCTGATCGTCAGACTGAGACTTTCGGTCTGGTATCCGTTGGCGTCGTAGGCGGTGAAGCGCACGGTGCCGTTGACCGTCCCGGGGCAGAGGAACAGCCAGACGTACTTGCCGTCGGAGGCGTCTTCGGCCGATTCGTCGAACGATTGGCGCAGTTCGGCGGTCACCGTATTGCTGCCGTCCGAAAGCGAAGGGGCGGCGGTCGGGGCGGTCAGGTCCATCGTCATGCGGCCCACCACGGGGGAGGGGAACTCGACGCGCAGCTTGCGGATCGGGCGGCCCCACCGGTTGCGTCCGGTCGGTACCTGGATGCGCATGACGTGGCACTGGTGGATGAAATTCATCGTCATCGCGTTGTCCGACGCGAGGCCGGGGCGGCCCGTGAGGGGCTCGGCCAGCATGTAATCGAGGTTGCCCGTATAGGGCGCGGAATAGCTTTGACCGCTGCGCATATCGTAGGTGCCGTCCTGCAAGGCGGGCAGGTCGTAGGAGACCTGTGTCCCGCTTACGGCCGCGGGCCGCGGGAATGCGGCGTAATAGTCATAGCTGCCCGGAGCCATGACATCCATCTGCGTGGCGAATGTCGAGACGGAAGGGGAGTACTGGTAGCAATGGAACCGTTGGCCGCTGTTGAGTGCGTCGGCGCTGCCGGATGCCCGCCAGTAAACCGAGATCGTGTCGCGCTCCGACCAGAAAACCTTGTCGAGCCGGTCGCCGCCGATGATGGTTTTGGTTCCGGGAGCCAACGATGCGGCCGGCTCCTGTTGCGCGGTGGCGTTGAGGAATACCTCGACCGGCGCGGTACTTTTGGAGGTATCCTGTTTGGCGGAACATCCCACGCAAAAATATACCGCAGTTCCAACCATGCCCAGAATGATCGACTGTCGGACGGTGTTTTTCATTTTCATTAAGTCGGCGGGACGCGCCTGAATGCATGGTGCAAAAGGCGTGGCGCGGAACCCTTTTTTTCTCCCGCACTCGTATGGCCCGGGGGTAAAGATCGGGAAATAAAATGTATTTGTAATACTTATACAACGGAGATGCGGTGGAAAGGTTACAAAAAAAACGGTCCCGGAATGGTTCCTGACGCACGGAAGCCAGTCTCCGTAAGGGAATCGGGAGATGTCGGGCGGATGGATTTTTTTGACATAATTTGACATAAAATGATGTCCGCAGGAGTTGGAACCCGTCCGCCCGGTAAAATATGCCTTCCGGCGGCGGCCGGTGAAATGCGCCCGGTGGTGGGGAGCCGTGTGGTGTGGTGTGCATTCGGGGCATAGAGTGCATTATTGAAAATAAATTTCTTATCTTTGTAACCTGCTTGGGTAATACTATTTATGGATAAGCAATATGCCGGGTTTTTACCATGTCTTCGACTGGTGGTGGCGTTCGCGGGGCAAGTCGTGAGCGCACCGGATGTATGCGGAACCCGGAACGGTTTGCAAGCATAATGAAGGCTGTCGGCTCGCGGCGGCCTTTTCTTTTGGAGGGGCCTCCCCGGCTTTCCCGGAGAGGGCTTTCGAAAGAGGTGTTCCCGGCTTTTGGAGGAGTGTTGACGCGGGTGGACGGCCCTGCGGAACCGCGTTGTGCGGGTCGTAATGGCAGGCCGGGCCCGGGCTCCGGGACGGGTTGTGCCGTATTATGCATATAATATATATATGTATGTATAGCTGGATATACCATATATCGGATGCACGATAACATGCAGGTTTGGCAAAGGGAACCGTTCCGGTTTATATCGCCTGCATAGAGAAACGAACAAACATAAAAACAGATAAAAATAATTGAGCATGACAACGAAAACCAAACGATTCTTCCTGCCGGAGAGCGAAATCCCGACCCAGTGGTACAACATACAGGCCGACATGGTCAATAAACCGATGCCGCCGCTGAATCCCGCCACACGCGAGCCGCTGAAACCCTCGGACCTTTATCCGATCTTCGCGAAGGCGCTGGCCGATCAGGAGCTGAACCAGACAGACGCATGGATCGACATCCCGGAGGCGGTACGCGAACAGTATAAGAATTACCGTTCGACGCCGCTGGTACGCGCTTACGGCCTCGAAAAGGCGCTCGGCACTCCGGCGCACATCTATTTTAAAAACGAGAGTGTGAGTCCGGTCGGATCGCACAAGCTGAACTCGGCCGTCGCGCAGGCTTATTACTGCAAACAGGAGGGTGTGACCAACATAACCACCGAGACCGGCGCGGGCCAGTGGGGGGCGGCGCTCTCTTACGCAGCGAAGGCGTTCGGGCTCGAACTGGCCGTCTACATGGTTAAGATCAGCTATGAGCAGAAACCCTACCGCCGTTCGATCATGCAGACGTTCGGCGCACAGGTGACCGCCTCGCCGTCGATGTCCACCAAAGCGGGGCGCAAGATATTGACCGAGCATCCGAACTACCAGGGTTCGCTGGGTACCGCCATCTCCGAGGCGATCGAGCTGGCGATGAGCACCCCGAACTGCAAATATACGCTGGGCTCGGTCCTGAGCCACGTGACGCTGCACCAGACGGTGATCGGCCTCGAGGCCGAGAAACAGATGCAGATGGCCGGCGAGTATCCCGACATCGTGATCGGCTGCTTCGGCGGCGGGTCGAATTTCGGGGGTATCTCGTTCCCGTTCATGCGCCACAACATCCTCGAAGGGAAGAAAACGCGCTTTATCGCCGCCGAGCCGTCGTCGTGCCCGAAGCTGACGCGCGGACAATTCCGTTACGACTTCGGCGACGAGGCGGGCTACACGCCGCTGCTGCCGATGTTCACCCTCGGCCACAACTTCGCCCCGGCCCACATCCATGCGGGGGGGCTGCGCTACCACGGTGCCGGCGTGATCGTGTCGCAGCTGCTGAAGGATAAACTGATGGAGGCCGTCGACATCGACCAGCTCGAGAGTTTCGACGCGGGAACCCTCTTCGCACAGGCCGAGGGCATCATCCCGGCTCCCGAGTCGTGCCATGCGATCGCCGCGGCGATCAAAGAGGCCAACAAATGCAAGGAGACCGGCGAGGAGAAGGTGATCCTGTTCAACCTCTCGGGCCACGGCCTGATCGACATGGCCGCCTATGACAAATACCTTTCCGGCGACCTGCAAAACTATGCGCTCTCGGACGAAGAGATCGCGAAGAACCTCGCCGAACTGGAATAATCCGGCCGTATCCGCCACGGCTTTAGTTGGCAGCCGTTGCTGCTGTTGCAGTCGTTGCGGCTTGTCGCTGCCGGGCCCGGGGATAACTTTACCGTCGCCGGAATTGTTCCGGGACGCATCGGACCGCCCGCCTCATAATGAGGCGGGCGGCCTGTTTTCCGGCGACAGGAATTTTTGCCGGAAAATCGCGCCGACGGCTGCCCGGGGGCCCCGGAGGACCGAAAGAGGGGATTTTTCTTTGGGAAAAACGGTTTTTTTTATTTAATTTTGTCTATAGTGTATGCTTTGTTATGACACTCAGCGCAATGCGCGGGTACCGGAAAGTGCGGCTCCCGGAGGGGCCGGTGCCGAAGCCGGGGGCGGGATTCGCCCGTGGAATCCGCAAACCTTGCGCGCAAGCCGGGCATATCTACCAAACCTAAAAATAACGAACAGCTAACGCCAATTATGGACAGAAGAGAATTTTTGAAGAGATCCGTGTTGCTGACCGCCGGTGCCGTGGTCGGAAGCCGGCTGATGGCCGAGGGAACTTTCAGCAAGACCCCGCACAAAATCGTCGGCCTGCAGCTCTACTCGCTGCGCGACGCAATGAAAAAGGACGTGCCGGGCACGTTGAAAAAAACCGCCAAAATGGGTTACCAGACCCTCGAAACCGCCGGTTACGGCGACGGCAAACTCTACGGTTACGCTCCCGCCGAATTCCGCAAAATGTGCGAGGACCTCGGGATGCAGGTGATGGGCGCGCATCTGGGCCGCAGTTATACCAAAGAGACCGACGCCGAGGTGATGGATTGGTGGAAACAGGCGCTCGACGCGCAGGCCGAGGCCGGGTGCTCCTATGCCGTGCAGGCTTCGTACCCGATCGGCGAAAAACTCGACGACATCAAACTCTACTGCGATTACTTCAACCAGGTGGGCGCCGAGGCCAAGAAGCGCGGGCTGCGTTTCGGTTTCCATAATCACGCCAAAGAGTTCGAAAAGCGCGAAGGAGAGGTGATCTACGACTATATGGTGGCCAACACCGATCCCACGAACGTGATGTTCGAACTGGACGTTTACTGGGCGCAGAAGGGCGGCGTGAATCCCGTCGACTATATCCGGAAATATGCCGGCCGTATTCCGCTGCTGCACATCAAGGACGAACAGGCTATCGGCGAAAGCGGCACGATGGACTTCAAGTCGATCTTCGACGCGGCGTACGACAGCGGGCTGGAGTCTTATTTCGTCGAAGTGGAGCGTTACGGCCGCACCCCGGAGAAAGACGTGGCTGCCAGCTACAACTTCCTCGCTGCGGCGCCTTACGTGAAATAAGGCGTGCATCACGCAGGGCGCAACACGGGAGAAGTCGGGCGGCGTTTGCGGCCGCACGGCCGGTTCCGCTGATTTAGCCGGTTCCGCCGGATGACCCCTTAAGTCAATAAAAACCTGAATTTAAATAAAAACCGAACCTAAAGTTATGGCAAACAAAATTTCAAGACGCGATTTCCTGCGCAAAGGCGGGATCGGGCTGGCCGCCGCGACGGTGGTGCCCAACGTAGTGCTCGGAAAATCGCACGGACATACCGCTCCCAGTGACAAACTCAACATCGCGGGCGTGGGCGTCGGCGGTCGCGGGGCCAGCGTGCTCAAGGGCTGCGAGAGCCAGAATATCGTCGCACTGTGCGATACCGACTGGAATTATGCGAAAAAGACCTTCGACCGCTATCCCAATGCGCGCCGTTTCTGGGACTACCGGACGATGCTCGACCAGGTGGGCAATACCATCGACGCGGTTGTCGTGGGCACCGCCGACCATACCCACTGCCTCGTGGCATCGGATGCGATCACGATGGGCAAACACGTCTATTGCGAAAAACCGCTGACGCACAGCGTATACGAGTCGCGCCTGCTGACCAAGCTCGCCGACAAGTACGGCGTGGCGACGCAGATGGGCAACCAGGGTTCGTCGGGCGACGGCGTGCGCAAGGTGTGCGACTGGATCTGGAACGGCGAGATCGGCGAGGTGACCCGCGTGGATTGTTTCACCGACCGCCCCATTTGGCCGCAGGGGCTGATGCGCCCCCAGCAGGTGGACGCCATTCCCAACACGCTGAACTGGGACTTGTTCATCGGCCCGGCGCCGATGCGCCCGTACAACCATATTTACCAGCCGTGGAACTGGCGCGGATGGTGGGACTTCGGTACCGGAGCCCTCGGCGATATGGCCTGCCACATCATGCATCCGATCTTCAAGGGACTGAAGCTCGGCTACCCGACCCATGCCGAAGGCAGTTCTACCTCGCTGCTGACCGACTGCGCGCCCAATGCGCAGATCGTGAAGTACACCTTCCCCGAACGCGGACAGATCGGTAAGATCAACCTGCCGGAAGTGACCGTGACCTGGTACGACGGCGGCCTCAAACCGGAGATTCCGGCCGGCGTGCCTGCAGGCAAAGACCTCAATGATTCGGGTGGCGGTGCGATCTTCTACGGGACGAAGGATACGCTGATCTGCGGTTGCTACGGCCGTAACCCGTGGCTCGTGTCGGGCCGCGTGCCCAACGCGCCGGAGATGACGCGCAAGATCGAAAACGCCGAGGCGGGCCACCAGATGGACTGGGTGCGCGCCTGCAAGGAGGACAAGGCCAACCGCGTGAAGAGCGCGTCGGACTTCAGCGAAGCCGGCCCGTTCAACGAGATCGTCGTGATGGGCGTGCTGGCCGTAAGGCTCCAGGGGCTCAACCGTGTACTCGACTGGGACGGGGAGAACATGCGCTTTACGAACATCGGCCCGGACGAGACGCTAAAAATTATGGTCGAAGACGGTTTCTCGATCAAGGACGGCCATCCGACCTTCAACAAACGCTACACCGATCCGATCAACGCGCAGCAGTTCGCGCAGGAGATGATCAAGCACAACTACCGCGACGGCTGGAAACTCGTCGACATGCCTAAGTAAGCCCCAGGCATGCGCTTGCGTGTTTCGGATTCCCGTGAAACGACCCTCTCTGCCGCCCCGAGCGGAGCTTCCGGCTCCGTGCGGGTGCGGGGGAGATGAAGCCTGAATCCGGCCCCATTTACATCAGATACGTCAGACTAACCAATTAACTGAAACAATTAATCCGAATAACGACGATGAAAGGACTTTTTTATGCAACGAGCATGGTGGCGATGGCCGCGGTGATCACCTCGTGCGGCAACGGCGGCGCAAAAAAAGCGGCTGCCGACAGTACCGCTATGGCAGCGGATTCGAATGTGGTGGTGCTCTTCGACGGCACCAGCCTCGACGGATGGCGCGGCTATAACAAGGACACGGTTCCTTCGGCATGGACCCTGGAGGACGGCTGCATCAAAATCAACGGCTCCGGGGCCGGTGAAGCCGGTGCCCGCAACGGCGGCGACCTGATCTTCGGGGCCGAGAAGTTCGGCAACTTCGAGCTTTCGTTCGAATGGAAGGTGGCCAAAGGCAGCAACAGCGGCGTCTTCTACATGATCCAGGAGGTACCCGATACCCCGTCTTACTACTCGGCTCCCGAGTACCAGATCCTCGACAACGAGAACCACCCCGACGCGAAGCTGGGTGTGGACGGCAACCGCAAGTCGGCGTCGCTTTACGATATGATCCCGGCCAAGCCGCAGAATTCCAAACCGTTCGGCGAATGGAACACCGGTAAGATCATGGTTTACAAGGGTACCGTCGTGCACTACCAGAACGGCGAGAACGTGCTGGAGTACCACCTCTGGACGCCCGAGTGGCAGGCTATGCTCGACAAGAGCAAGTTCAGCAAGGATAAGAACGAGAAAGCCTACAACCTGCTGCTGAACTGCGGCGGCGACCAAAAAGAGGGCTACATCGGCCTTCAGGACCACGGCGACGACGTGTGGTACCGCAACATCACGGTCAAGAAACTCGACTAACGTTCCGCACGGTCCGGACACTTTACACCGCATGGGGGATCGAATTTTCGTTCCCCCATTGCTTTGTTCGAATCTGTTGCTATTTTTGCAGTTAGCGAGGTGACCCCCTGCGGGGTCCGGTGCGTTAACGGAATGCGTGCGGGCCGGATGCAGGCGAAATGCCTGCGGGAGCGCGCCGGCGGACTGCCGGGGACCCTGACAGCCAGGATGGGGCTTTTCCGCACGGTGTCGCCGTTTGCTTCCTTGCGGGCATGGCGCCGTCATCGCCCAAACCCACGAATAAAAACCAGAAAATGAAAAAAATCATGCTTTTGGCCGCCGTACTGCTGGCGGCGACTGTCGCCCGTGCGCAGGATGACTACAATCCCAACCGTGCCCACGAAGGGTGGTATTACGGAGTAACCGTGGGGTTGAATGTGGCCAACATGGCCAAAGAAGAGGGCGGCGATGCGCTGGTGCGCACCAACGGCGGCGTCTTCGGAGGCTACCGGGTGGGGAGATTCCTCGCCGTGCAGGCCGAACTGCTCTACTCGGGTTCGGGAACGAGCATGTACATCGATGATATCGAAGGCCAGAAGATCAACGATGTCGTGCACCTGAACATGACTTACCTCAATATCCCGGTCACGGCCAAGATCTACCTCGTCAAGGGGCTGAACGTGCATGTAGGCGTGCAGCCGGGTTTCCTCGTGCGCAAGCGGCTCAACTACCGCGGCGACAAGTACGAGGTCGGCGACAAGGAGGATTGCAACACGTACGACTTCTGCGTGCCGCTGGGCATCGGTTACGACTTCGGGCACCTCACTTTCGATGTCCGTTACCAGCAGGGCACGGTCGATGTGATCAAAGGCGACGACGAAAAGACGCTCAATACGCTGCTCTGTTTCAATTTCGGCTATAAGTTTTAAAACCGGCGGTTCCCGGTCGCGGAGCCGTCGGAGGCCTCGGACCGGTGGAGCGGCCGTGCGATCGGTCGCGGCGGGTGAAATAACCGCAGGTGCAATCGCAGGGCAGGGGGTTGCCCGGCCGGTCGGGGGCAACCTGCGCGGCATCACGTAATCGTCGCATAATAACGAGGTGCGCCCTATCTTGGGCGCACCTTTTGTTGTGTTACTGCCTGTTATTTGGCCGTCTGTGGGCGGAGGCGTTTCTTCCGTTGTCCGGCGGCCTTTGCCGTATCGGCGCCTTGGTCGCGGCGGCATGCGGTCCGGGTCGTTCGGATTGGCCCTTCGCTCCTGTCAGGGGCGGGACCGGAAAGGTGCGGAAGGCCGGATGCGCTGTCTCAGCGCGGAACGGAGGCATTGCGCACGGGGAAGCAGGGCGTTATTTCAGTTTCGACGGATCGACCCCGAACGTGAACGTATGGCGGTAGCGGTAGCCGGCCACGGCGACGAGCAGTGTCAGTATGCCGTTCACCAGGAACGGGAAGCTGGCCGATGTGTCGTCGAATATGCCTTGGAAGAAGGCCATGATAAACGGGTAGACGACGATCGCCAGGTAACTGGCGGCCATCGTGAGCGACAGTGCGAAGATCGCCTTGTCGGGCCGTGCGATGATGACGGTCTTGTCGTAGGCGATGGGTTGCAGGATGCCGTATCCGGCCCCGACCAGGAAGCTGCCCAGTGCGATGACGGGTTCCCGGTGCAGCAACAGGATCAGCGCGAGGCCCGCCGTGATCATGCCGAACGAGATGAAGACCGAGTTGCGGCCGAGGCGGTCGAGGATTTGCGTGATGAAGAAGCCCGGGAGCATGATCGCGAGGAAGAAGATCGAGATCATCATGCCGCTGGCCGAGCTGCTCATGCCGTAGTGCTGCATCAGGAAAGGCAGGTTGAAAGCCACCGCGAGCACCGTGTAGGTGGCGAAGAAGTAGACGGCCATCACCGCGTTGAGTTTCGGTGCGTCGATACCCTCGCCGTAGAGCGGCTTGCGGGAACGCTCCGCTTCTCCGCCGGTCGTGGCGGGGGCAGGCGGCCGCGTTGCCTGTGGGGATATGGTTTCCGGACGGTGCGTCGTTGCGGATTGCGGCGACGTTCCGGTCCGGGACGGTGTGGGGGCAGAATGCGGAGTTGGGACGGCCGCTTTTTCGGGTTGCGGGGTGTGCCGCAGCCGCAGCGTCAGCAGCAGCGCGATGCCGGGAATTGCGTAGACTAGGAACGGCAGGTGCCAGTCGACCATCGCGAGCCAGCCCGCCAATGCGGTGGTCAGTACGAGCGTGAGGTTGCTGATGGACGAACTGATACCCAGCTGCCGGGTGCGGTAGCGTCCGTCGAAGTAGTCGGCCACGAGCCCCGTCGTGAGCGGGATCACCAGCCCGGCCCCGATACCCAGCAGGCAGTTGAACAGGATCAGCAGCCACATGCTCTTCGCCACGAGGCAGAGCATGCCGCTGGCGAAGAAAATTCCGAGTCCCGCATAGAGTATTTTCAGCTTGTTGCGGTTCTCGGAGAGCTTGCCCGCGAGCAGTACGCACGGGATGATCAGCAGCGAGGGCAGCGACGAGAGCATCTGGATCTCGAGGTGCGAGGTGTGCGGGAAAATCTTGTCCAGGTCGCCGAGGATCGGCGAGATGGCCAGTCCGGGCAGCGATTTGACCGACGAGACCGACCAGATGGCTACCAGTGTCGCCAGCGAAATCATTCCGCGGCCGGTTTGGATCGTTTTTTTCATAAACGTAAGGTTCGAAAGTTAACGGTGAGCGGTCCGGCAACTCTTTGCCGCCCGCTGTGCGGGACGAGCCGGTTGTCCGGGAGTGTCCCTGTTCGGGGCCGGGGCGTGATTCCGTTAGAAATTATACTGTACGAGCGCCTGGATGCGGTTGGCATGCCCCAGCTGCCCGTCGAGGTTTTTGCGCGAACCGTACATGTACGAAAGGCCCGCCTGGAAACTGTCGGTGATGTTGTAGAACACGTTGGTCGAGACGTAGTGCGCGAGGTTGTAGAGGTCGGCCTGGTAGTAATCTTTCGGCGCGGCTACCTTGACGCCGCTGTAAGCCGCCGTGGCCGTCCACTTCTTGTTGAATACGTATTGCAGGCCGCCGATCCAGCTTCCTGCCTCTACGGTCTGGAGCTTGCCGGGATCGCCCGTGACCGGAACCAGGTCGAGCCCCGTCCCGGCGATGTCCTGGATGTAACCTGCGACGCCTTTGCCGTAAATTCCCTGCCAGTAAGCCGTCCATTTGCGGCCCAGCTGCCATTCGCCGCTGACCTGCACGCCGTAGCCGAACTGCGATTCGCGGCTGTCCAACCGTTCGTTGTAGTAGTCCAGGTCGCGGAATACGGCCGATGCCCGGACGTGGCTCATGCCTTTGTTCCAGCTATACTGCGCATAGACGGGAAAGTCGGGCATGCGCTGGGTGGTGGTGCCCGTCGCTGCGGAGGTGGTGATGCTCGCATCGGGCATTTCGGCCGCCACGGCGATCTGCCAGTGGGCGTTGAACGTGTGCGTGTAGCGGATCATCGTGTTGAAAAGCGTCGTATAGCCGTTGGGTCCTTCGAAATCGACGGTGGTGGGTACCGCTGTCAGGTCGCAGAAGGTCGTGAAGCGCCGTCCGACGGTGAATCCCGCTACCGTAATGTAAGCGTCGCGCAGCGAGAATCCGGTGGTTTGGTAACCCCGGAAGTTGGCCGAAATGTAGCCGACGATCGGTCCCAGCTTACCGGCGTGCGCGATCGCTTTGAAGAACAGGCCCGACGTCGAGGGGTCGAGCTGGAACTGCTGGTTGTAGCGCTCGGTGTTCGGTACCGGAATGTCTGCGGTAATGAAGTCGAGGTTGTCGGCGATGCCGCCGAAGTCGTAAGAGGCACGCAGGCTCACGTTGCCGCCGATACCCAAAATCATTTTCTGGTCTTTGCCCGAGATGATGAACCGCGGCAGCCCGCTCTGCTGGAAACCGCGCTCGATGGTGTTGTAATAGGCTGCGATCACCTGCTCGGTCGCTGCCGAATCGAGTTTCTCACCCCCGGTGTTGACGAAGATGACGTGGGATTTGGCATGGTTTTGCAGGATCTGCGCCTGTGCCGCACCGCCCAGCAGCGCGAAGCATGCTGCCAAAGAAAGGAGTCGAAAGTATTTCATAATCAATTGGTATTTGATGAATAATCGGTTCGCGTTCGTGCGTGGGCCTCAGCCTTTCGGGGCGGATCGTCGTGCCGTTTCCCGTGTGCAGGGAGCCAGGGCAATCTATAAGGTGGGTTTTCGTCGGGAGGCGCCCGGGAGCGCTGAAGCGCGGAAAATGTCCGGGTGAGGCGCAGTCGCCGCTGTCGTCCGTTTATGCAACGGTGCCAGGGGGAGTGTCGCAAGGCAACCGCTCCGTCGCAGGATGCTATCTCAATTTCTGTGCCGGGCCGTAGCACGGTGGAATGAACCGTTGCCGATTGCAGCCGGAGATGCGCGCCGGGGGCGGTCATGGGGGTGTGTCGGTGCCGTGCCGGTATCATCCGGGAGTATCGGGGAAGTGGGGAGTGGAATGGCCCGGAAAAAGCGGGGATACCGTGCAACGGGACCGGAGGGGAGGGGCTGCGGAGTGCATATCCCGGCAGTATGCCTGCGGTGTATCTTCGGAGTGTTCGTGGTTTTTCTTCGGCGTGCCTGCGGAAATACGGGACGGGGACCTGTACGGTGCCAGCGAAGGTCGTCGTAAATTGCCCGTGGGGTGCCTGCAGGGCAGAAAGGCGCGGTTGCATAGTCGAAAAAAAATCGTAAATTTGCTACTCATTCGAAAACCGACCGAAAAATGGCCCACACGATCTCCCGCCGGGCACTCTCCGTGCTTGCATCGCTATTACTTCTCGGCGGACTGTTCGCCTCCTGTGCGAAACAATCCCCGCTCTCGTTCGACCAGATGCGCGAACGTTACTACCTGACGCTGGTTCCGGACGCCGACCTGTCCGATACGCTCGTGCAGCGGCGCATCAATGCGCTGGACGATGCCGCCGGGCCTCTTTGGAAGAGCCTGAACAAAGCCCCCGACCGCGGGTGGCTGTGGGAAGAGAACAAGGATACCACCGTTTCGATGATGATGGGCGGCAACTTCGCCAAACTCAATACGCTGGCCGCCGCTTACCGGACCAAAGGGTCGCGCTATTACGGGAACCCGGAGATGAAGGCCGATATCCTCGCCGGCTTGGACTGGGCGATCGCGAACCGCTACAACCCGTCGGTCGAGTGGTACGATAACTGGTGGGACTGGGTGATCGGCGTTCCGATGACGCTGAACAACACGCTCGTGCTGATGTACGACGACTTGTCGCCCGAGCAGCTCCGCGCTGCGCTCGGTGCGATGGACCATTTCGCGCCGGATGTGACCTACGAAGGCGCTGCGACCGGGGCGAACAAGATCTGGCAGTGCGGCATCATGGCCGTGCGCGGCATCCTGGGGCAGAATCCGGACCAGCTGAAGATGGCCGTGGACGGGCTCGGGACCGAATTCAAATACGTTACCGGCAAAGACGGTTTCTACGAGGACGGTTCGTTCGTGCAGCACCAGTGGCACCCCTATACCGGCGGTTACGGCCGGTCGATGCTGAGCCAGATGGCCGACCTGATCGCACTGCTCTCCGGCACCCCGTGGGCCGTGCCGCAGCCGTACGAAGCGATGCTCTACGAGTGGATCCACAACGGTTACGAGCCGCTGGTCTACCGCGGCGCGATGATGGACATGGTGCGCGGCCGCGAGATTTCACGCCCGGGCTGTACCGACCGCTGGGCCGGGCACAGCATCCTCGTGTCGATGCTCCGGCTGAGCGAAGTGGCCCCTGCGGCGGAGAAGGAGCGCCTGCAGGCTTTCGTGAAGGCGAACGTGCTCTCGGACGATAACCGCGACTTCATGCAGGATGTGCCCACCTACCTGCTGGCCTCGGCGCGTGCGCTGATGGCCGACGGCGAGGTGAAGCCCGAAGCGCCGCAGACGCTCAACAAGGTGTTCGGGGCGATGGACCGCGCAGTGCACAAACGTCCCGGATTCGCGCTGGGTATCGCTATGTCGTCGAACCGGATCGAGAACTACGAGACGATCAACGGCGAGAACCTCTGCGCCTGGTATACCGGCGACGGGATGACCTACCTGTATGACAACGACCTGGCCCAATACTCCGATAGTTTCTGGCCGACGGTGAACCCGTACCGCATGGCGGGCACCACCGAGGATACGCGTGTCCGTGAGGCGAAGACCCTGCCGTTCGGGCCGGGCCTGCTCTACGCCGACGGCTACAAGAGCCCGCAGCACTGGGTCGGCGGTTCGTCGATCGAGGGCCGTTACGGCATGGCCGGGATGTGGTACGACGCGCAGGACTGCACGCTCGAGGCGAAAAAAAGCTGGCTGATGGCCGGCGACGAGATCGTTGCGCTCGGTGCCGGAATCAGCAGTACCGACGGCCGTACGATCGAAACGACCGTCGAGAACCGCAAGATGAATCCGGGTGCGGACTACCGCCTGACGCTCGACGGCGAGGCGGTGCTCGCTGCGGATGGCGTGCTGAACGCTCCCTCGGCGCACTGGGCGCACTTTGCCGGGGTGGACGAACATACGAACGTGGGTTATTGGTTCCCGCAGCCGGCGACGGTGAACCTCCAGCGCGAGGCCCGTACCGGATCGTGGTACGCGATCAGCCAGCCCTACAATCCGAAAGAACCGATTACGCGCAGTTACTTCACGCTGTGGCTCGACCACGGCAAAAGCCCCAATGACGCGACGTATGCCTACGTGCTGCTGCCGGGCCGCGACGCCGCGGCGACGGCTGCTTTCGCCGCAGCGCCGAGTGTCGAAATTCTGGTCAATACCCCGCAGGTGCAGGCCGCACGCAATACGAAAGAGGGCGTTACGGGTTTCAGTTTCTGGGAGGCTGCCGGCCCGGTGGCCGGGGTGAGCGCCGATGCGCCCGCGTCGGTGATCGTGCACGAGACGCCCGAAACGATTACCGTCGGCGTGAGCGATCCGACGCACCTGAATACGGGTGCGGTTCGTGTGACGCTCTCCGAGGCGAAGGCCGCAAAGGTGGCGGAGGAGCATCCCGAAGTGAAGGTGGTGTCGCTCTCGCCCGTCGTGCTCGAAGTGGGTATGGACGGTTCTCTGGGCCGCACCCGCAGCGTTACGCTCCGGAAATAGGCGGCTGCCCGCTCCGATACATGGGAAGGAGAGAGTCCGCAGCCGAAAGCGACTGCCGTTCCTGCCGGGCGTGAGCGAATGAAAGCGGGTGCCGTAGCGGTATGGTAAATACGAATCAACTAACTACCAAAACAATACGATGAAAAGCAAATTTGGAATTTTCGGCATCGCGGGACGGGCTGTCCTCGTCGTTGCCCTGGCGGGGCTGGCACTGGCCTGCTCGCGGCAGAAACTTTCGTTCGACGACCTGCGCCAGCGCTACATGGACCAGGCGACCGGCGGCGCGAGCGTCGACCTGACCGACTCGATTATCCTGAAACGCTTCGCCGCGCAGGACGAGGGCGTGCAGAAGGAGTGGGAGACGATGAACAAGGCCGCCGACCGCACCTACCTGTGGAACGACCGCAGTTGTATCGACGACAGCCTCTCGCCGTGGCGTCCCACCTCGGTGACCACGCCGATCGGGCGGCTCGCGCACATGGCCCAGGCTTACGCGACGCCCGCATCCAAATTTTATAAAAACGACTCGTTGAAGAAGGACGTGATCGACGGCATGGAGTGGATGTACGCGAACAAGTACAGCCCCGAGCACCCGGCCTACGGCAACTGGTGGGACTGGATCATCGGCATGCCCTATTCGATGAACCGGATCATCGCGTCGCTCTACGACGAACTGACCCCCGAACAGCGGGCCAAGTATATCGAGGCGATCGACTTCTATGCTCCCGGCGTCGAATATGAAGGAGCCGCCACCGGCGCGAACAAGGTTTGGCAGTGCTATTCGATGATCGTGCGCGGTATCCTGGCCCAGGACGAGGCGAAGATCAAGATGGGCGTGGACGGCCTCGGCACCGAATTCAAATACGTCGATACGGGCGACGGCTTCTACGAAGACGGCTCGTTCGTACAGCACGGCTGGATTCCCTACACCGGCGGCTACGGCAACGGCATGCTCGCCGACCTGACGACGATCTCCTCGCTGCTGCACGGCTCGCAGTGGCAACTGCCCGAACAGTATTCGGACATGCTCGGCAGCTGGGTGGAGAATGCTTACCTGCCGCTGGTCTACAAAGGAGCGTTTATGGATATGGCCCGTGGCCGCGAGATTACGCGCGTGACCGACCACAGCACCGGCCGCAGCATCCTGATGAGCGCCTACAAGGTGGCGAAAATCGCGAAACCCGAGGTGCGCGACCGCGTGATGGGCATTGTCAAATACAACATCCTCGCCGACACGCTGTGCGATTTCGTAGCTACCGCCGTGCCGACCGAGCTGATTCCCGAAGTGCGTGCATTCCTGGCCGATTCGACCATCGCGGCGGTCGACCCGGCTCCCTACTACAAACAGTTCGCGATGATGGACCGCGAGGTGTTCGCCGCTCCGCGTTTCGCGCTGGGGCTGGCTCTCTCGTCGAGCCGCATCCAGAATTACGAGACGCTCGACAGCGAGAACAAGGGCGCTTGGCACACCGGCGACGGCATGACCTATATCTATAACGGCGACCTGGCGCAGTACGGCGACGACTACTGGTACACCGTCAACCGCTACCGCCTGCCGGGCATCACCGTCGATGCGCAGCAGACGCACAAGGTGCAGAACTACGAGTTCGGCAAAGGCGTGCTCTATGTGGACGGTTACAAGAGCCCGCACGCCTGGGTCGGCGGTGCGTCGCTCGCGGATTGCGGTATGGCCGGGATGTGGTTCAAGGACGAGCTGAGTACGCTCGAAGCCAAGAAGAGCTGGCTGATGGCCGGTGAGGAGGTCGTGGCGCTCGGCGCCGGGATCAATAGCTCCGACAACCGTACGATCGAAACGATCGTCGATACCCGCAAACTGAGCCCCGGCAAGCCTTACAGCGTTCTGGTCGAAGGCCGGGAAGTGCTCGCCGCAGGCGGCGAGACTGCTCCGGTAGTCGCGTCGTGGGCCTATTTGCAGGGGCCGGACGCGTCCTATTCGGTGGGTTACTACTTCCCCGACAAAGCTCCGGTGAAACTGTTGCGCGAGACCCGCAAAGGCCGTTCGATCGAGGTGACCAAGTACGGCGACGAGGCCGAACGCGTGCGCGACTACGTGAGCGTGTGGTTCGACCACGGTAAGAACCCGAAGAATGCGACTTATTGCTATGTGCTGCTGCCCGGCGCGACGGCCGAACAGACCCGTGCGTATGCCGAGAAGAACAGTGTGACCGTGCTGGCCAACACCCCGCAGGCCCAGGCAGCGACGATTCCCGGGGTGGGCGTGACCGGCGTGAACTTCTGGGAGGCGGGCCAGGTGCCTGCGCTCCAGGGTGATGCCGGACAGGGTACGATCTCTTCGAGCGCCCCCGCTTCGGTGATCGTCCGCAGCAAAGGCGGCGAACTGGAGGTAGGCGTGAGCGACCCGACGCAGTTGCAGAAAGAGCCCGTTACGGTCGGCTTGCCGATGTCGGTGAGCGCCGTGAGCGTCGGGAATCCCGATGTTGAGGTCGTGTCGATGAGCCCGCTGACCCTCAAGGTGAAGGTCGACGGCGGCATGGGCCGGACCCGCGTCGTGAAGTTCAAACAGTAACGGAGGTTGCCGGGCGCCCGGGAGGAGTGCCTGCGCGCCCGTGCGCTTCCGCAGCCCGGCAGCGGGCCGGTTTGTTGGCCTGCCGTTTGCATCTGAGCGCGGAATTGCATACCTTTGTTAAGTTGGCCTGTTTCCCCGGATCAGGCGCGAAGTTCCGGCCCGGCGCGGTGAAGGTACGCATAACCCGATGAGGGGGAGTGGCCCATGTTTGGGGACAGCTACCTGCCACATAGTGAGTAAAAGCAATCACATATCAAAACGATAACTGTATGAAAAAGACCATGAAATCGACCCTGAGGCTGGCAGCGCTGGCCCTGGTGGCCGCTTACGGCATTTCGTGCTGCGGCGGCGCGAAAAAAACCTGCAACACCGCTTGCGGTGCGGATTGTGCCTGCGGCGACAGCTGCGCTTGCACGGCCGCGTGCGCCGTGGACAGCGCCAAACTGGCTCTGCAGGTGTATGATCCGAATCAACCCCTTAATCTTCAGGACATGAACCTGTTTTTGGAATACGACAAGACCGACACGATCAAGGTGAGCGAAACCGTCACCCGGAAGTTCATCTACCTGAACGACCTGATGACCGTGATCGTCGATTTCGACAACGGCCCGATGGCGCAGCCCGATCCTCCCCATTCGCATCCTGCCGAGCAGATCAGCTACGTGGCGATCGGCGAGTGCGACGTCTACATCGGCGACCGTCCGGTACAGCACCTCAAGACCGGCGATATTTTCGCCGTGCCGAGCAATGTGCCGCACACTGTGAAGTCGACGACCAAGCAATTGCGCCTGGTGGACAGCTTTACCCCGATCCGCGCGGATTTTATCAGGAAATAACCCCCGATTACGGCGAGTGTGGCGGGGCTCCGCTTCGGCAGGAGCCCCGCCGGTTCGCTTGAAGCATCCGGACCTGCGGCCCATCCGGCACCGGGAGGCCCTGTGCCGGAAAATTTACCGTGACCTCTTTCCCGGATCAATCCGGTTATCGCCGGACCGGGCACTATTCGACACCACCACAAAAAGACCAGAAGTGAAAACCAATTTCAGCCTGCGTTACGCGTCGAACCCGCGTGATGCGAAAAATTACGATACGGCACGCCTGCGCGAGGAGTTCCTCGTCGAGCGGCTGATGGCTCCCGATGAGATCAACCTCACCTATTCGATGTACGACCGCCTGATCGTGGGCGGCGCGATGCCGGTGGACGAGGCGCTCAGGCTCGAGCCGGTGGACATCCTGCGGGCCGACTACTTTACCGAGCGCCGCGAGGTGGGAATCATCAACGTCGGGGGCGCTGGAACCGTCACCGTCGAAGGAGAGACCTACACGATCGGTTTCAAGGAGGCCCTCTACATCGGCCGCGGCAACCGGGAGGTGGTCTTCCGCAGCGACGACAAAGCGGCTCCCGCGAAATTCTACTTCAACTCGGCCCCGGCGCATACCGCCTACCCGACTACGAAAGTGACGCGTGAAAAGGCCGTTATCCTCGAACTCGGCTCGCTCGAGGAGAGCAACCACCGTGTGATTAACCGGATGATCGTGCAGGAGGTACTGCCCACCTGCCAGCTGCAGATGGGGATGACCGAACTGAAGCCGGGCAGCGTCTGGAATACGATGCCGCCCCATACCCACGACCGCCGCATGGAGGCTTATTTCTATTTCGACCTGCCCGAGACGCAGGCCGTCTGCCACTTTATGGGGCAAACCGACGAGACGCGCCACATCTGGATGAAAAAAGACCAGGCCGTGATTTCGCCGTCGTGGTCGATCCACTCGGCCTGCGCGACGATGAACTACACGTTCATCTGGGGTATGGCGGGCGAGAACCTCAATTACAACGACATGGACGGCGCGGCCGCCACGGACCTCCGTTAACGGGGTCCGGTCCGGCGGGATGCCTCCGGCCGGAGTCCTTTACGGGCGACTGCAGCGGGAAGGGCGGCCTCAATCCGGCTGATGTCCCTGTTGCGGAGTCCGGACACGGGAGTCTCCCGCAGTTCTTTCGCAATGAAACGATAAGCAAGTACCAATAAATTTAATGTTATAACTGTTATGGAAAAAGTAAATGCAATGTTCTCGCTGGAGGGCAAGGTAGCCCTCGTAACGGGCGCCTCTTACGGCATCGGATTCGCACTGGCAACGGCTTTTGCCCGCGCAGGCGCGAAAATCGCGTTCAACGACATCAAACAGGAGCTCGTGGACAAAGGGCTCGCTGCATACAAGGAGGAAGGTATCGACGCCAAAGGCTACGTCTGTGACGTGACCAACGAGGAGCAGGTGAATGAGCTGGTGGCCAAGATCGAGAAGGAACTGGGTTCGGTGGATATCCTGGTGAACAACGCCGGTATCATCAAGCGCATCCCGATGGTGGATATGAGCGCCGCTGAATTCCGCCAGGTGATCGACGTCGACCTGAACGCTCCGTTCATCGTGTCGAAAGCCGTGATCCCCGGTATGATCAAGAAGGGCGCGGGCAAGATCATCAACATCTGCTCGATGATGAGCGAACTGGGCCGCGAAACCGTTTCGGCCTATGCTGCGGCCAAAGGCGGCCTGAAGATGCTGACCCGCAACATCGCGTCGGAGTACGGCGAGTACAACATCCAGTGCAACGGCATCGGCCCGGGTTACATCGCTACCCCGCAGACCGCGCCGCTGCGCGAACGCCAGGCGGACGGCTCGCGCCATCCGTTCGATTCGTTCATCATCGCGAAGACTCCGGCCGCACGCTGGGGTACCCCCGAAGACCTGATGGGCCCGGCGCTGTTCCTCGCCAGCAAGGCTTCGGACTTCGTGAACGGCCATGTGCTGTATGTGGACGGCGGTATCCTCGCCTACATCGGCAAGCAGCCCAAATAATTCGTCGCCCGGCGGTTGCGGTGCCGTGAGGATTCGGTACGCCGCAGTTGCGGGTAACTAAAAACAGATCGCGATACGGGTGCGGCGGTGGAGACTGTCGCACCCGGATCGATTGATAAAAACAACCGATACAGAGATGAAAAGTCTGATCATTGTATTGGCCGCGCTGCTGGCGGCCTGTACGGGCGGGCGGCAGGCGACCGTCACCGTCGAGAACGACCTGGCCGTTTCCCGTGAGAACGAAACCGTCGAACTGTCGTGGAAGACGCTCAATACGAAAATCGCGGAGCTGACGGCTGAGAATGTGATCGTCACCAACGCCAAGGGCGAGCAGATTCCTTCGCAGGTGATCTATGCGGGCGAAGCGGCGCCGCAGGCGCTGATCTTCCAGGCCAGCGTCGATGCCGAAGGATCGAGTGTCTATACCGTGACCAAGGGCGTGCGCGGCGAGTTCAAGTCCCGTGCTTACGGCCGTTTCGTACCCGAGCGCATGGACGACTACGCATGGGAGAACAACCTCGCGGCGTTCCGGCTCTACGGTCCCGCGCTGGAGAAGATCATGGTCAGCAACGGTATCGACTACTGGGCCAAATCGACTCCGAACCTGGTGATCGACGACTGGTACAAGAAAGACCTCGGCGGCGAGGGCAGCTACCACCTCGACACGGGCGAGGGCTGCGACTGCTACAACGTGGGCCAGACCCTCGGGATGGGCGCTTCGGCTCCGTATGCGGGCGGCAAATTGTGGTACAGCCGCAACTTCAGGGAGGCCGAGACGCTCGACAACGGGCCGATCCGCACTACGGCGAAAATCACATACGCCCCGTTCGACGTGGACGGTCGGCAGGTGTCGCTGGTGAAGATCATTTCGCTGGATGCGAATACGCACTTCAACCGGATTGCCGATATCTATTCGGGCGGTCCGGATACGCTCTCCATTGCTGCGGGGATCGTGATCCATGCAGGAGCCGAACTGTTTCCCGGAGAGTCTTACTACGCGCTCTATGAACCGGCTTCCGATTCGCACAGCGGCAATGACGGCCCGTTGGGAGGTTCCGTGGTGATGCCCGGCGGCAAGCCCGAACGTATCGGCGACATTGCCGCCTGCGTCGGGACGGCCTGCAGCGGACAGCCGCTCATGTACTACATGGGTGCCGGCACGAGCAAGCAGGATATTTCGGCCGAGCAGTGGGTGCTGATGACTACCCGGGAGCAGATGCTGTTGCAGCATCCGCTGAAAGTGACCCTCTCCGGCGAATAGTCTTCCCGGATGTGCAGGCCTTCGGACGATAAAGTCGCTCCGGTCGGCGCTATTGGACGGGGCGGTCGATCCGAAGGGCATAGCCGATCCCGTTCGAAGGAAACAATCGGATAAAAGGACATGCAAAAAGGACGCGTTGAGCGTCCTTTTTTTGTTGCGGGAGGGGTACGGTTTTTACGATCCGTTGCCGGTTCTGTGAACCGTTACTGTTGCTGCGATTCGTCGAACGGACGGATCAGCGTGTAGTATTTGGCCAGCATCTGGTCTACTTCCCAGAACGGGGGATAGCCTTGTACGAGGTAGTCGAGGTATTGCGAAGCGGCTTTTTCGATGCGTTGCGGCAATGCAGTGCGTGCTTCGGCGGGAATGACCACGCGGAAAGCCGTTCCAGCAGGTTTGATTCCCAGGCCCGGACACAGCGGGGCGAGTTGCCCGAGCGCCGCCAGCAACGACTGAGCGAAGCGGGTCGAATCGGTGCCCGGCGCCGGTACGATGTACAGTTGGGGAAGTGCGCCGCCTCGTTCCACGAGCGTCAGGGTCGCTTTCTCCCCTTGCAGCGCCAGTTTCCGGTAGGGAGCCGGAAGCGCCTGCGGGATGCCGGTCGTCCCGACTGTCATTCCTGCCGTCGTCCCGGCATCTGCGTGCGATGCCGCCTTATCCTCCGGAGCGGTGGCGGCAGTTGCCGGGGATTCGTGTTGGGCCGGGGCCGTCCCGCTGCCGGGCAGGTAGTGGCGAATGCTCACGCCCGTGTGCACCCCGTTGAGAACGTAGCGTAACTCCCCGTTGCCGGGCAGTCGCAGCGTGTCGCCGGAGCGGTAGGGCTGTAATGCGGGCGGAAGGGCGGCCGAACCGCTGGCGCGGAGGTATTCGCGTTCGGGAACTGCGGCGGGGTATTGCCGGGCCGAGGTGAACTGGATCTGGCGGTTGTATTTGATCCGCTCCCGGCCGAAGACGGCCAGTTGGATCAGGTCGATGCGCGGTGCGGCGGCGAGCAGGAAGGCGTTTTGCAGTCCGAGGCTGTCGGCGGGGTAGCTCCAGTCGTCGTAATCGGCCGGGGCGGTTTCGAAAGCGGAATTATCCCGGCTTTCACCTTTCGCATTAGCCGTTTTGTCGTTTGCGGGCGACCCGGTTATCCCGGGACGTAAGGCCGTGGAACTTCCCGTACCCTCCATGCGCACGGTGAAAAGCGGCAGGACGCTTTCCGATACGATGGCCGGGGCTTCGGGCGAACCGCAAAGCTGGATGCCGAAGAAGTCGGCGTTGCGGGCGAGGGCCTGTTGCAGCAGGGCTGCGATCTCGTATCGTTCGGGCATCAGTTCGTAGAGCACCAGTCCTTTTTCGTCCGCGAGGCCCAGCGAGCGTTCCAGTTCGCGGAACTCCGGCGTGCCGGAGGCCAGCGGTGCGGTCGAGAGCACGTTCAGGCCTGCGCCGATGCAGGCGGCCGAATAACCTGCCGCCGTTGCGGTGCGTCCCGAAAGCAGCGCGACGTTGCCGGGCTTTTCTCCGAGCATCCGCGCGAGGAAATCCCCCTCGTTGCTGACCACTTCGTTCCACGAGGTGGCCGAGTCGGGGCGGCTGTTGAAGGCGTTGATCCGTGCGAGGTAACTTTGCAGTCCTTCGCCCTCGGGGGCGAAGACGTGTACGGTACGGTTGATCTGCGGGTTCATGCGGGATTGTACCTGAGCGAGCTGTTCGTCGGCAGGGTGCAGCACGATCAGTTCCGCTTCGCCCCGCGCTCCGGTGAAGGCGCTCCGGTTCGGCGTGCCGCAGCCGCAAAACAGGGTTGTGCATGCCAAAAGGATAATGGATCTTTTCATATCGATGGGATTAATGAACGGCCGTGTGATGGCGGTTGGACGGCCGGACATCTGGTTACGGCGGGTTGTGTGTGGATTGTGTGCCGGTTGCGGTTCAACGGTGCGGGCCCGGGCGGATGTCGGCGGCGGCGCCCGCTACGGGACTTCCCGACAGTCCGCTTGTGATGACGGTTAGCCCGAAGATACCTTTCGTTAGCATCAGTTTTTTTGTTCCTCCCTGTCGGGTCCGGTTGTAGACCGCCTGCGATACGGGAACAGTTTTTTCCTGTCCGTTTGCGAAAGCCAGACGCAGGAAATACGACCGTCTTACGCCATTGGCAACGTATCTGTATTTGCCGGCCCGGCGGGTCATTTGCCGCTCTTTGGTGTGTTTCGACACGACCGATGCCTGCTCCCGGCGGGTAGCTTCCGGGCCAGAGGGCAGGTAATAGTTGCCGTCGAGGACAAAGGCCGTGCAGAAAGTCGTTACGAGGAACAAATGACAGGCTGTGCGGAGAATGCCGTTGTCCGGAACGACCAGCCATTTCCAGCTGTTCCGCAGCGGCAGCGTAACGATTGCGACCGACAAAGCCGCAGCCAGCAAAATCCATCCGTTGACGACCGTCTTTTCGTAAATGCAGTAGGCTTGTACGGCTACGGTTACGGCGACCACCAGGTAGCACAGCCGCAGGAAGTGGCGAAGTTTCCCTTTTGTTAAGTCGGCGTTGTTCGTCTGTGGTGCTGTCATGCCTGTCGTTTTCGTAGTCCGCGCCTCGCTTTTTTAAAGAGCGTGGGTTGTTCCGAGGCGGTTTCGTTCGTACGGTTCCGGTGCTTTCCTGTTCCTTCTCTTCCTGTGCGATGTATGGTAGCCCGATCGTGCGGCTTATCTCTGCAACAGCTCGTCCGGGGCGAATTCGACCGGAGCGAACTCCGTGTGGCCGTCCAGCGAGAAGCGGATGTAGGTGATCGGTACGCCCTGGGCGAGGAATCGCTTTTCATAAGTGGTCTTGATCGACAGCAGGTCGTCCGCAAATCCGGTGCCGTAAATGTCGGTGTTGCAAGCCTCTATGGGTAAGGCGTTGCCTTCGGCCACCGTACGCGTGTAGTCGTGCAGGTGCCGGCAGTCGCTTTTGAGGTGGATCGGTCCGCCCGGGCGCAGGAAGCGGGCGTAGCGGGTAAGGAATTCCGGTGCGGTGAGGCGTTTCTTCACACGCCCCTTGCGCAGCTGCGGGTCGGGGAACGTGATCCAGATTTCGTCCACTTCGCCCGGTGCGAAACAGGAGTCGATGAACTCGATGCGCGTGCGCAGGAAGCCCGCGTTGCGCATCTCCTGTTCGGTCGCGGTTTTTGCGCCGCGCCACATCCGAGCGCCCTTGATGTCTACGCCGATGAAGTTTTTGTCGGGGTAGCGTTCGGCCAGCGAAACGGTGTATTCGCCGCGCCCGCAGCCCAGTTCGAGTACGACCGGGTTCGGATTGCCGAAAAAGTCTTCGCGCCAACGGCCTTTGAGCCTGAAATCGGTGCGGAATACCTCTTCGAATTCGGGCTGTACCATGCAGCGGAAAGTGAGGTTCTCGGCGAAACGCCTCAGTTTGTCTTTTCCTCGGGCCATATATCGGTTCGGATTGAAATCGGGTTGTGTTCAGGTATTGGTTGTTAGTGTGTTTGCTGTTCGTATAGCGGCGCTTGCGGGTGCGTGCGGGTCCGGCTGTTTCTGCGGCGCTACAGTTTTTCCGCTTTGCGGTTCGGGCCGCAACGGCGTGTGCCGGGAAAGCGCGCGTTGCCGGTTTCAGGCCGGGGCGGGGTTACGGGCCGGGATGCGGTTTTACCGGATGTCGATGCCCACGGCGGCCACTCCTTCGATGCTTCCGCCGGGCATTACCGGTGAAAAGGTGAACAGGTAGCGTCCCGGGCGGGCGAACGTCGTGCGCGTGCGCACCAGCTGTTCTCGGTCGAAAAAGAGGCCCGCTTCGGGAACCCCGTCGAACGCCCGGATGCTGACCGTGTCGCGCCACTTGTAACCATCTGGCGTCGTGGTCGTGACGGCGAGCGTGAGCCGGTCGTAGCCGAAATTATTCCGGAGGCGCGTCGTGACATAGAGCGTGCGCTCGGAGAGCGTGTCGCGGTTGTCGTACGCGACCGTCGCCGGGCTCCCCCAGCCGCCGGGGTCGGTCTCCGCGATCCGGATCTCGAGCGGCGAGAGACAGCCGGTCGCTAGGACGGTGCAGCCCGCCGCACAGGCCATCGCCGCCCGGCGAAGGCGGGACGGGTAACGGTTGGCTGCCTGTCCGGTTCGGCGGACGTAAGCTGTGTCTCGGAAAGGGGGGGTGCGCCGGGCCATGGTTCAGTCGCAGGGATGCGGGTCTTATTCCGCCGGGGAGTTTCCTCCGTTGCGGTCGTTACCGTTGTTGTTGCCACCGTTTGTGCGCGGGCCGTTCCCGGCGTTGTCGCCGCCGTCCGCAGGGGTGCCGTTTCGATTGCCGTTATTGTTCCCGGTATTCGCTGGAACCCGGTTCGGCCTGTTGCCGCCGTTCGGATTAATGTTGTTGTCGTTCGGGTTCGGGCCGTCGGGCCTGCGTCCCCGTCCCCGGCTGCGCCGTTGTTGCTCTTCGCCGCGCAGGGCCTGTCCGTCCGGTTGGGTGGGCCGGGGCTGCCGCCGCTGCTGCGGCCCACCCGGTTGTCCGTTGTTGCGGGTGTTCGGCCGCTCTTCTTTGGAAGCGGAGCCCTGCGGCCGGTCTGGGCGGTTGTCGCCGCGTCCGCGCCGGTTGCTGTTCGGACGACCGGCGCCGCCGGCCTGCGGATTTTCACTGCCGGAACGCCTCGGGGCGTCGCCGGAGCGGCCTGCGGTGCGGGCTTCACGGCCTTCCTCGCTGCGGGAACCGCTGCGGGCGTTCTCTCCGCCGTTGTCGCGGTCGGACCGTTTCCGGTCGCGTCCTTTGCGGCGCTTGGCCCCCTGCTTGTCGAAGCGGGTGAGGCTCTCCTCGCCCACGCCGTCCGAGAAGGTCGGTTCGTTGGTGACGGCCGACAGGTCCACGTCGCTCAGGCGGTCGGGCTTGACGCCCTGCCGGTTGAGGCGGATGATCTCCTTGACGCGCTCGACGCTCAGCGGCTGCATGCCGCCCAATGCGTGCGGATCGCTGCTGAACCACATCGTGCGGCTCAGGATGTCGGTCTTGACCAGGTAGTATTCGCCGTCGAGTATCTGCAGCGGTTCGCGCACGCGCGGAAAATCCTTGCGGGCGTCGAGGTAGGTGTCCAGTTCGTACACGAGGCAGCACTTCAGTTTGCCGCACTGCCCGGCCAGTTTCTGCGGGTTGAGCGAGATCTCCTGGTGGCGTGCCGCGTTGGTCGTTACCGAGACGAAGCTCGAAATCCACGATGCACAGCACAGTTCGCGGCCGCACGACCCCAGCCCGCCGATGCGTCCGGCCTCCTGGCGCGCGCCGATCTGCTTCATCTCGATGCGGATACGGAACTGCTCGGCGAAAATTTTGATCAGTTCGCGGAAATCCACGCGCTCGTCGGCGATGTAGTAAAAAATAGCCTTGATTTTGTCGCCCTGGTATTCGACGTCGCCGATCTTCATGTTGAGTCCCAGTTCGGCCGCAATCTGCCGCGAGCGGATCATCGTCGTGTGCTCGAGCGCGATGGCCTCCTGCCACTTCTCGATGTCGCCCGGCTTCGCCTTGCGGTAGATCTTTTTGAACTCGCCGTTGAGCGGGTTGAAGCCGACGCGCTTCATCTGGCGCGCGACCAGGTCGCCCGTGAGCGAGACGATGCCGATGTCGTGGCCCGGGGAGGCCTCCACCGCCACGATGTCGCCCGTTTTGAGCGGCAGGTTGTTTACGTTGCGGTAGAAACTTTTGCGCGTATTTTTGAAGCGTACCTCGAAAATGTCGTCGGGGAATACTTCCGGCATGCCTTCGAGCCAGTTGGTCGAGCCGAGCTTGTAGCAGCCCGTGCAAACTTCGGCCGACGTCTCGCCGCCACGGCGGCAGAACGAGCAGCCGCGTCCCACGTCGAGACTGCAGTCGCAGTCGCCTTCGGGGCGGGGGGAAGTATGGTTGTCGTGTTTCGGATCCATGTGTTTTTCCGGTCGGCAGGGGGGTCCCTGCGGGTTTTTATTCTATGTTGGCCGTCAGTGCATTGGACGGGGCCGTGCCGGGCCGTCGTGCGGGCATAATGACGCTTTGCAAAGATAATAAAAAAAACGGGATTGCCGCGGGGGGCGCATTGCGGTGTGCGGGTCCGC
>ENA-UEQO01001248-UEQO01001248.1-human-gut-metagenome-genome-assembly--contig:-NODE-1248-length-27033-cov-7.560506_pt1 | contig 27033 bp, 21 predicted proteins | sample MGYA00242938_ERZ507940 | MGnify/ENA primary metagenome ERZ507940 (study PRJEB26167, sample SAMN06115517) | human gut metagenome | host: Homo sapiens | place: China:Chongqing | collected 2014-12-03... | reverse complement strand
ATGAACAATGTACAGAGCGCTATTGTCCTGTTTTATAAGTGAATTTTATTTATGGTTAAAATGGATTGTATCGGAAATTCATAAGCCATTTTTAATAAAAACTGTATGAAAATTATTTGATTTATTTTAATAATTTTTTTGACATGTAGTTGCCGGCGGGAGAACGTGCAGGACGGAAAAATTATTCGTTTTGATTTGGAACAGGAAACACAGAATATACATTCTACTTCTTTGATTAAGGATTGTAAAATTATTCCTCTTGAAACGACGGATAGTGTTTTGATCGGTGAAATCGATCAAGTGATAGTACATCACGATAGATTGTATGTCGGTGATTTTTCTAAAACGAATACTGTGTATATATTCGATATGCAGGGAAAGTTTCAACATAAAATTAGCCGCCAGGGACGGGGGGCGGAAGAATATTTAAGTTTGTATGACATGTTTATCGATCCTCATACGGGAGAGTTAAAGTTGCTTTCGAGAATAGATAGAAGGATTTTGGCATTTAGTGAGGACGGGAAAGTTTTCAAAGGAGTGCAAAAGATGCCTAAAATGTTTATGGAGCTGGTGTCTTCGCTAAGTGGTTATGTCGGTTTTTCTGCTAATTACGGAGAAGATCGGAGTAATCCGTTTAATATATGGCTTCTGGATCAGGATATACAGATTGTCGGAAAAGAATTTACTATTCATCCGGCTTGGGAAAGTAAATGGTCGGGTAATATAACTGTTTTTTCAAGTTATCAGGATACGGTTTATTATATTCCTGGTTTTCACGATTTCAATGTTTATAAATTGAGGGGAGATCACTTTTCTTTGGCCTATACAATCGATTTAGGTGGGAAACAGATTCCCGTTACTACGATGGCTTATGATGAGTATTTGGAGTATTGCAGAAAACATCCTGATTATGTCGCTGATTTAAGGCGTTTTCAAGAAACAGACCGTTTTTTGATTTGCCAGTTTTTATTTAACGGACAGAATCGATTGGGGCTTTATGATAAAGAAAACGGGCAAACATCTGTTTGTTCCCTTTCGCCTTATACGGATAAATATTTTACGTCTTTTGGAAATATTGTAAATTTTTCATCCGATCATCTGATTACAACGATCAGTGCTTCCGATATGCGTGAATCGCTGGCGGGTGGTAATCAGTATGTCAATTTTGAAGAAGACTATCCCGAACAGATCAAGAGGATGAGGGAGGAATTTTCAGGAATGGGAATAAAAGAAGATTCCAATCCATGTGTGGTGATTTATTCCTTTTAAAGGGCAAAGGGAGGGGGTGGAACTGTTTCGGATTTTAGTATAGATTACCGCCGCGGATTTTACATTCGCGGCGGTATTTATTTTGAGTCGGTGTTTTTATTCGTCTCTCCCTCTGTTTTGGGAATCTTTTGGAAACTTGTTTCGTGAGTGCCGTTAGGGTTGAAGCTGTTTTTTAAGTTCTGCAAAGATCGAGCCTTTGCCATAGCCACTCCACCGGGTTTGTATTTTGCCGTCGGGAGCGATGAGGATGTAGCTGGGAATGCCTTTTACCTTATAGCGTATGGCAAGGCTGTTGCCTCCTTTCTGTTTTTCCCGCCATTGGAATCCTTTTAATTCTTTTTCCTTCACGAAGGCTTTCCAGATTTTTTCGTCGTCGTCGCTGATACCTACGACCACTAACCGGTTTTTATACTGTTCTTCCACTTCTTTTATTTCCGGAATGGAGGCTACGCAAGGGGCGCAGGCACTACTCCAGAAATCGAGCAGGATATATTTTCCTTTAAATTCGGACAGGTGTCGGATGTTTCCCTGTAAGTCCAGCAGATCGCCGTCAGCCATGTCGTCGCCGATTTCTACTGTGGGCATCGGATAAAGATAGCTGTCGATGAGTTTTGCCGCCGGGGTTTGTTTTTGTTCACCGGACAAGCGGTTATAAAGCCCGTGTATATCTTCTTTTTGTTCGGAATAGAAACCATAGTTTAAAAATTCGCTGTACGATAATAGTTTATCCATCCATATCGGTGTGATAGGTGACGTTTTCATATAATCGACGGTCTTTTGAGTGATCCTGTTTTGTAAATCGTCCGTCAGGTTTAAAATGGAATCCCGTTCTTTTCTTGCCTGTTTAATTTTTTCGGGGGATTTGTTCCGTTCGTAACGGATAAAATACATCAGTTCGTTAGCCCTTGCCATGTGTTTCATTAGTAGGGCAGTTTCTTCCGCTACATTTGCCCGATAGCCGTTTTCTTCTGTTTGCTGAGGGATGTCGCTTTCGATTTGCCAGGTTTTCAGCAATTTATCCTGTCCGTCGATCCGGATGCGTTTGCCGGGGGCTACCCATACGGGCAAGGAAGTGGCGGGGGAGCTCTTGTCCCGGATTTTTATATATACGATCCGGGGTGACGATAAAGTGTCGTGGAAGGTGAATGTTCCGCCGAGAAGCGTATCGACGAAGGCGCAACTCCGGGTGGTTCCGTGGTCTTCGAAAAGTTGGACCAGGATGCTGTCGGGGACGTTGGATAATTTCCCTTCTATCAGGTATTCATTTGCCGGGATGGAAGGTTGCCGGGAGCAGGAGAATAAAATTCCTGCACAAATCATGAAAAAAATAAAATGGCGTTTCATCGTATCGGTTTTGTCGGTTTGTATTCGTTCCGGTGTTTTATTCCAGGGCCGGGAGCAGGGGACGGACGATCTGCCATAGGACGATGCCGACCGTGACTGAAATGTTAAACGAATGTTTGGTACCGAATTGGGGGATTTCCACACAGGCGTGGGAACGGTCGATAATGTCCTGTTGTACGCCTTTCACTTCGTTGCCGAATACAAGGGCATATTTTCCGTCCAGCCCGATCGACAGGTCTTCGAGCGAGGTGGTATTTTCCGCCTGTTCGATGGAAAAGATCCGGTAGCCTTCCGCTTTCAGCTTTTCCACTACGTCGCGGGTTTCTTTGACGTATTCCCATTCTACGGCGTCTTCTGCCCCTAAAGCGGTTTTATGCACTTCGCGGTTTTCCGGGGTGGAGGTGATGCCGCAGAGGTATATTTTTTCGATGCGGAAGGCGTCGGAAGTACGGAATACCGAGCCGACGTTGTTTTGGCTGCGGATGTTGTCGAGGATGATCACCACGGGCAGTTTGGCCGCTTGCTTAAATTCCTCGGTGGAAATGCGGTTCAGTTCTTCGTTTTGGAGTTTCCGGTACATGGTTGTTTATATTAGAGCAGTTCACCCATTAAGGTGGCAGAAGTACAATCTTTGATTTTCACGTTTACCAGCGAGCCGATAGGCAATCCCTGGGCGGGAAATACCACCACTTTGTTTTGGCTGGTACGCCCGAACATTTCTGTATCGCTTTTCTTGGAAACCCCTTCGACCAGCACTTCAAAGGTTTTACCGAGGTCGCGGCGATTGCTTTCCAGCGACCAGCCTGTTTGCAGGTCGATCAGTTCTTGCAGGCGGCGGCTTTTGGTTTCTTCATCTACGTTATCCGGCAGGCGTTTCGATGCCATTGTGCCGGGGCGTTCGGAATATTTGAACATATAAGCCAGGTCGAATCCCACTTCCTGCATCAGGCTGAGCGTTTGCCGGTAGTCTTCTTCGCTTTCGTTGTGGAAGCCCACGAAAACATCGGTCGAAATGCCACATTCCGGAATAATCCGGCGGATAGCGGCGATTCGTTCCAGATACCATTCACGGGTATATTTGCGGTTCATGTTTTTGAGTACCGAGTTGCTGCCGGACTGTACGGGCAAATGTATGCTTTTACACAGGTTGGGGTACCGGGCTATGATTTCCAACGTTTTATCGCTCATGTCTTTGGGGTGGGAGGTGGCGAAGCGGATACGCATTCCGGGTACGGTGCGTGCTACTGTTTCGAGCAGGGCCGGAAAGTTTACCTCCGTCGTGGCATCCTTGAAAAGATAGGAGTTTACGTTTTGTCCCAGCAAAGTCACTTCCTTATAGCCCCGCCTTTGCAGGTCGATCACTTCGCCGACGATACTATGCGGGCTGCGGCTGCGTTCCCTTCCCCTGGTGTAAGGCACGATGCAGTAGGTACAGAAGTTATTGCATCCCCGCATGATGGAAACAAAGCCGGAAATTGCGGTTTCGTCGATCCGGGAAGGGCAAATGTCCTTGTAGGTTTCGGTTTCCGAGAGGTCGATATTGATGGCTTTTTCGCCTTTGGCTGCTTTTTCGATCAGCAGGGGCAGGTCCATATAAGCGTCGGGACCGACTACGATGTTTACGTTTTTTTCCTGTTCGAAGAGGCTTTCACCCAGGCGTTCCGCCATACACCCCATGATGCCTACGAGCAGGCGGGGATTTTTCTTTTTGATTTCAGAGAAGCCCTGAACCCGCCCGCGTACCCGCTGTTCGGCATTTTCACGCACCGAGCAGGTGTTTACGAGGATTACGTCGGCTTCGTTTTTGTCCTGGGTGTGTTCCAGGCCTCCGGCCGTCAGGATGGCCGCTACCACTTCGCTATCGGCTACGTTCATCTGGCAGCCGTATGTTTCTATGTAAAATTTTTTTGCCATAATCAATGTTGGGATCATTCACCGCGCAGTTCTGCCTGCGGGGAGGCAAAGGTAATATTTTCAGCTTGATATTACAATTCTTAGGGGGGAAGGCTCCGTAATATTTAAGGCTTTTTCTGAAAATGAAAAAAGGGGAAAACACCGTTTCCGATCGGCGTTTTCCCCTTTTTGTGACGGGTAAGGGCAGAGAGCTTAACCGGGTTTATAACTGTGTTTTGCCTGCCTGCTCCCGCTTTCCCTGTATGTCTTTGCTTTAGAATCTTACGCCCAGGGTAATGCGTCCCTGGTGATCGATGTATTTGTTGTGAACCGGCTCTGCAATGATGTCGTTGGCCGAGTCGTAAGGATCCTGGTAGAAATAGAAATTCGTAATGTCTTTCGAGAATTTGTAAACATAAGCCGCATCGAAGTAGAACGTTCCGAAATTCAGTCCGAATCCCAATGAGGCGGCTTGTATTTTAGGATCGCTTTTCAGATAGCTGGGAACGTCCGTGTTTTTGTAAGGCGATGCCCAGAAAGAATATCCGCCCCGCAGACTGAACGTGCTGTTAAAGCGGTATTCCGCTCCTACCCTGAAATTATGGGTTTTCTTTAAAGAACTTTTTATCAGGTCGTTCGCCCCGCTTCCGTCCGGTTCGTAGAAATCCTCTCCTTCGTTGCCGTTGCTGAATTTTGCTGCGGTATAATCGGTATATTCATAGTCGGCGCTGATGATGGCTTTCTGGAACAATACGGTAGCCAGACTGAATACGGCTTTCCAGGGAGTTTGCATATCGTAGTCGTAATCGTACGGAATGAGATAGCTGTCGTAATAACGGTTGTTCTGTTCGTCGGGCTCATAAAATTCGGAGTGCATGTCTTCGGTGTAATCGTCGGACATGGAGAAGAATGTCGGGGTGTGGACTGCCGCACCGATACGGAGTTCCGGAATAGGGCGGTAAATCAATCCGAATTTGAAATTCGTTCCCACGCCTTTGGTTTCCAGATATTGCCCGAAATTGTATTTATCCAACCCGAAAAAATTGGTATTGCCGTTTCTTTCAACACCTTTGCCTGTAAATATGGATTTATATTTGTAGCGTATGCTTTGTATGCCGATGGTCATACCGATATACAGTTTATCTTTGTAGTTCGTTCCGAAAGAAAAATCGTATTCCCCCTGATAACCGTCTTCTTTGATGTATTTCCGTTGTGTCTTTTCTTCCCCGGCCAATAAGGTCGGTTCGAATTCTCCGGTTGTTTCGTTGTAGGTAATCAATCCTGTGTTGTATGCCATTTGGGAACGGGCGTTCAGTATCTCGTCGAATTTAATCACTTCCGGAGGATTGGGGCTGTTTAGTATCCATGACAGGTCTGCGTTGGCTTCCAATGACCAAATCTGATTGAAAGAAGTGGCGGAATTGTACACATACTGATTGGTGATCCGGTTAAAGTTATTCAGATTGGTGTAATTGATCGCAAAGTTGAAGCCTCTCCAATCGAAGTTTTTATTGTGGAAGGCGACGACGCCTCCGAATGTCCCTAACTGAAACGAAGCATCGTTTGTCGCTCTGCCGCCCGATTTGGTTTTTGCCACATTCAGGTAAGGGGTAATGCTGATTTCCGATTTTCTGAACACTCCGATCCCTGCCGGGTTTATCCCCAGGGAGGAGAGGTCGCCTCCCAATGCCCCGAATGCGCCTCCCATAGCCGTCACGCGGGCGGAGCCGGTGCTCGTTGTGGTGGAATATCTGACAATATCGGACACGGTTTGTGCGGAAACCACTCCTGCTACGAGCAGTAATACCGGAAGAATATATAATTTTTTCATATTTCGTTAGTTTTTATGCTGTTCGATCGTATAGGTGCTGTCCGCAGGTTATCTTCTCGGGCCTCCGGTGTTTCTTACCGGCACTGCTCCGCCACCACCACTACTACCTCCACTGCTTCCGCCGCTTCTGTATGAAGAGCCGCCGCTACTGCCGCCGGAGTATCCGCTTCCTCCCGAATAACTGCTTCCTCCGGAATAGCTGCTACTGTTGCCCGAGTAGCTGCTGCGGCTACTGTTACTGTTGTAGGTAGGCCGTGAGCTGCTTTGAGGCCGGGTGTAGCTTTTTACGTTATTGCTGCTTGTCCGGGTAGTCGGCCGGGTATAGCTGCTATTGGTCGAAGGCCGTGTTGTGGTGGTACCCGGTCGTGTTGTCGTTGTGCTCGGTCGTGTTGTCGAGCCTGGGCGTGTCGTTGTGGTTCCCGGACGCGTAGTCGTGCTGCCTGGCCGAGTGGTTGTGCTCGGCCGGGTTACAGAGCCCGGACGTGTCGTGGTGGTCGGGCGGGTAGATATTCCGCTGGGCCGGGTTGTCGATCCCGGCTGGGTGGCAGTTCCCGGACGTGTATTGGTATTCGGACGCGTTGTGGTTCCGGGGCGTGTCGTGCCACTGTTGTTACCCGTATTGCCCGGACGTACGGTCGTGATGTCGTTAGGCCGCAATCCGCTGGGACGTACAACTCCGCTGGGGCGTGTCGTCGATCCCGGCTGAGTGGATGTACCCGGACGGGTGACCGTGCCCGGTCGTACGCTTCCGCTTGTTCCCGGACGGGCTACGCCTGATGGACGTACCACATTGGAACCTGTTCCCGGACGGGTAGATGTTCCCGGCCGTACCCCGGAGATGTGATTCCCCACTCCCGGCCGTACATTACCGTTAGGCCGTACCGGAGTGCCCGGACGCCACGGTCTTGAAGGCGTCCCTCCCCAGCTCGGACCTCCGCCCCAATGCGGGCGGTCCCACCACCAATGGTTGTGCCAGTGGTTATGCCAGTATGGGCGGTCCCAATAGGAATATCCCCAGCCCCAATAAGGTGAGTACCAGGGGGCGTACCAACCGCCGTACCAAGGATCGTATCCCCAACCGAAGTTAAAGCCCCAGCCACTCGGACGGATAGACAGTCCGAAATTAACGGACGGGCGATAGGTAATGTTTACGGAGGGAGTATCCCAGACTACTGTCCAGATGTATTTCGGATAATCGCCCATAATGAGGGCAGAATAAAGTTCTATGTTGCTGTTTGTGGGAAACCACCAGTAACGCCCGTCGGCTGTATAAACGTTCCAGTTCGGGTCGAATGCCAGATTCATGGCGATTTCTGAGCCGTCGGCAAAGTAGCCGAAGCCGTCGGGATATCTGTTGATGAGCCGTTGGATTTCTTCCAGATCGCTTCCGTCTCCTTTATAGCCGTTCACCCAGTAGCCTGTATTTTGATAGACGGTTTCGTTGATCATGTCGTTTTCTGCCAGGCGGCGCCTGGCTTCGTCGGTCAGCTCGGCCATACTGATGTTGTCTATTTGTCCTGTATTGGCGTTGATTACTTTTTCTTTTTGGGAGGAGAAAGCGAGGGGAGCCGTGTTGCTGCCCGCCGATCTCGAACCGACTTCGCCGGAGCGGATGCCGTTGGCTTTTGCCGGGGAGGTTGCCGGAGTTTCGGAAAGGTTTTCGATTTCCTGCGCGACAAGTGCCTTGCGTCCCGGTACATAGTAGATGTCATCCTCCATAGCGCTGCTTAACGAATGCTTTGAGGAGCATGACGCCAAAACCGCGACTATAGGTATTGCAATGGTATATAGAAACGTTTTCATACAAATTTATTTTGGGAATCCATTTTATAATTATCAAAAAGCGTACCAAAAGATTACTTGTGTTTGTTAATACGGCAGTCGTACCGCAAAATTAACGTTGCAAATATATTACGTTGCTATAAAAATAATCATTTTCAAGTCATAAATCTTAGTTTTTTACTTAAATTTGCTCCCGTTTTATCAATAAATAAGAAGATGGGAAAGTTTTTAACATCAAGAAGCGAAGATTACTCTCAGTGGTATAACGAATTAGTGGTAAAGGCCGGATTGGCGGAACAATCGGCTGTCAGAGGCTGTATGGTGATTAAGCCGTACGGATATGCGATTTGGGAAAAAATGCAGCGCCAGTTGGACGATATGTTCAAGGCAACCGGGCATGTGAATGCATATTTCCCCTTGTTGATCCCTAAGTCGTTTTTCTCAAAAGAGGCCGACCATGTGGAGGGTTTCGCCAAAGAATGTGCCGTAGTGACCCATTACCGTTTGAAAAACGCTGCGGACGGTTCGGGCGTTGTGGTCGATCCCGATGCCAAGCTCGAAGAGGAGTTGATCATCCGTCCGACTTCAGAAACGATTATTTGGAATACTTATAAAAACTGGATTCAGTCTTACCGTGACCTTCCTATCCTGTGTAACCAGTGGGCGAACGTGATGCGGTGGGAGATGCGTACGCGTATGTTTTTGCGTACGGCCGAATTTTTGTGGCAGGAAGGGCATACCGCCCATGCTACGAAAGAGGAGGCTTTGGAAGAGGCCAACAAGATGGTGCGGGTGTATGCCGAGTTTGCTCAGAAATGGATGGCCGTTCCGGTGGTTATGGGAAGTAAGAGCGAGAGCGAACGTTTTGCGGGTGCGCTGGAAACTTATACCATCGAGGCTTTGATGCAGGACGGTAAGGCTTTGCAGGCGGGTACGTCTCATTTCTTAGGACAGAATTTTGCAAAGGCTTTCGATGTGATGTTCGCTAATCAGAATGGTGAGCGCGATTATGTATGGGCTACTTCCTGGGGGGTTTCCACCCGCCTGATGGGAGCGTTGATTATGGCTCATTCCGATGATAACGGTTTAGTGTTGCCTCCGAAACTGGCTCCGTTGCAGGTGGCTATCGTGCCTATTTATAAGAGTGCCGAAGGATTGGAAAAAATCCGCGAAAAAGTGCAGGGGGTTATCGAGGGGCTGAAGGCGAAAGGCATTACCGTGAAGTTCGACGACCGGGATACTCAGAAGCCGGGCTGGAAATTTGCCGATTATGAGCTGAAGGGAGTTCCGGTGCGTTTGGCTATGGGGGAACGCGACCTGGAGAACGGGACGATAGAAGTGGCACGCCGCGATACGATGACTAAGGAGACTTTGCCTTTGGAAGGGATTGTGGAGCATATTGAAAAGTTGCTTGAAGATATACAGGAAAATATTTTCCTGAAAGCTAAGAATTTCCGCGACAGTATGATTACGAAGGTGGATTCTTACGAGGAATTTAAAAAACTGGTGGAAACGAAGGGCGGATTTTTCCTGTGCCATTGGGACGGGACTCCTGAAACGGAGGAAAAGATCAAAGCCGATACGAAAGCTACGATTCGCTGCATTCCGTTCGACAGTCCGGAAGAGGAGGGGACGGATATGGTGACCGGAAAACCTTCGCACAGAAGGGTTTTGATAGCAAAAGCATATTGATATATGGTTCTTGAACGTTTATTACGATACGTAAAGTATTCTACACAGTCTGATCCTGCTACGGGCTTGAAACCGAGTACACCGGGACAAATGGAGTTTGCGCGGGCGCTTTGTGAGGAGATGAAGGAGCTGGGATTGAGTGAGGTCAGTGTGGATGAATGTGGATATGTCATGGGTTTTTTGCCTTCCAATATGGAGCGTGAGACTCCGGCTATCGGCTTTATCGCTCACATGGATACCAGTCCGGAAATGAGCGGTCGGAGCGTGAATCCGCAATTAGTCGAAAACTATGCAGGTAACGATATTGTGCTGAATAAGGAGAAAAATATCCTCCTTTCTACCGAAGAGTTTCCCGAATTAATGAACTATGTCGGTCAAACGCTGGTGACCACCGACGGTAATACGCTGCTGGGAGCCGACGACAAGGCGGGGATAGCCGAGATCATGACCGCTATGGAATACCTGATCCGGCATCCGGAAGTGAAACACGGGAAGATCTGCGTTTGCTTTACGCCGGACGAGGAGATCGGCGAGGGGCCGGATCATTTCGATGTGAAGAAGTTCGGAGCGAAGTTTGCTTATACGCTGGACGGCGGGGAAATCGGCGAGCTGGAGTTCGAGAATTTTAATGCAGCCAGCGCGAAAATGACGTTCAAGGGACGGAGTTTTCATCCGGGATATGCTAAAAACAAGATGGTGAACGCTATTTCGGTGGCGAACGATTTTATCAATAGCCTGCCGAAAAAGGAAGTACCTGAAAATACGTCCGGCTATGAAGGTTTTTTTCATATTTGCTCGTTCCGGGGAGATGTGGAGTCGGCTGAACTGGAAATCCTGATCCGTGATTTCGATCGCGACCGTTTCGAATGGCGGAAGAATACGATCGAGAACGGAGTTCGCGAATTTTCCAAACGTTACGGGATGAATGTCGGGCTGGAGATGAAGGATCAGTATAGCAATATGCGTGAGAAGATCGAACAGGTGCATTATATCATCGATATTGCCAAACAAGCGATGCAGGATGTGGATGTAAAACCTCTGGTCGTACCGATCCGGGGAGGAACGGACGGGGCGCGCCTTTCGTTTATGGGGCTGCCGACGCCGAACCTGTTTACCGGAGGACATAATTTTCACGGGCGTTACGAATACATACCCGTTCGTTCTATGGAAAAGGCGGTGGATGTGATTGTGCGTATCGCAGAGTTGTGTACGAAGATATAAGCCGGAAGGCAAAGGAGGGAAAGGAGTAGGATTCCGGGCTGGAAATTGCCGGAAAATAAATAAAAAGAGTTAGGGGCATTTTCCCGGATCCGGGGAGGTGACGGTTTTATAAGATGTAAAATCCGCAAAATGTTTTGTTTTGCGGATTTTTTATTTGTCGGGAAGCGGGGTTGAAATAAGAAAATTCGAATGGGGGATAACCGGGAGGGGAGAGACGAAGCGGGGAAATGAAATAGAAGCTGCCGGAAGGTTTCCAATCCGGCAGCTTCGTCGTTGTTTGTAAGTAGTAGTAGATGGTGTGTGTTGAATCTTATTTCTAATAGCTTTTTACGTGCACGTTTTTTACGGCTCTTCCCGACGGCTCGTCGAGGTTTTGGAAAGAACTGTCCCAGGCGAGGGCTTCGGCGGTGCTGCAAGCGACCGAAGGAACGGAGGGTACGCTTTGGGCGGCGGTTGCCGATGGGAAATGCTCTTCGAAAATACTGCGGTAGTAGTATTCTTCTTTGTTCCGGGGCGGGTTTACCGGGAAACGTTCGGCGGCGTGTGCCATGTCGGTGTCCGACACTTGCTCTTCGGTCAGCTTTTTCAGGGAGTCTATCCAGTTGTATCCCACTCCGTCCGAGAATTGTTCTTTTTGCCGCCAAACGACGCTTTCGGGCAGGAGATCTTCGAAGGCTTTCCGCAATACCCATTTTTCAATCCTGCCGTCTTTTATCATTTTATCTTCGGGGTTCAGGCGCATGGCCACGTCGAGAAATTCTTTATCGAGGAAAGGCACACGCCCTTCCACTCCCCACGCACAGAGCGATTTGTTGGCTCGCAGGCAGTCGTACAGGTGCAGCTTACCCAGCTTGCGTACGGTTTCTTCGTGGAAAGCTTTGGCATCCGGGGCTTTGTGAAAGTAGAGGTAACCTCCGAACACTTCGTCCGCCCCTTCTCCGGAAAGTACCATTTTGATCCCCATGGATTTAATCACCCGCGCTAACAAATACATAGGGGTGGACGCCCTGACGGTGGTGACGTCGTAGGTTTCGATGAAATAGATTACATCCCGGATCGCATCGAGTCCTTCCTGCACTGTGTAGTGTATTTCGTGGTGTACCGTCCCGATGTGTTCCGCCACTTTCCGGGCGGCGGCCAGGTCGGGGGCGCCTTCCAGTCCGATAGCGAAAGAATGGAGCCGGGGCCACCAGGCTTCTTTCCGGCTGTCGGTTTCGATTCGCCTGGCCGCGTATTTCTTAGCGATGGCAGATATAATCGAGGAATCCAGTCCGCCGGAGAGAAGCACTCCATAGGGGACATCTGACATGAGTTGCCGTTTTACGGCGTCTTCCAGGGCGGAACGCAGGGCGGTGATGTCGGTGGTATTGTTTTTCACGGCTTCGTATTCCGTCCAATCGCGCTTATACCAGCGGGTCATTTGCCCTTCGCGGCTATACCAATAGTGTCCGGGCAGGAACGGTTTGATGCTGCTGCAAATCCCTTCGAGGGCTTTCAGTTCGGACGCTGCGTAAAGCCGCCCTTCGTTGTCCCAACCTATATAGAGAGGGATGACGCCTACCGGGTCGCGGGCAATCAGCCAGCTGTCGTTTTCCGAATCGTAAAGGGCGAAAGCGAAAATGCCGTTCAGGTCTTCGAGGAAATTTATGCCTTTTTTGCGGTATAAGGCCAAAATCACTTCACAATCGGAACCGGTCAGAAATTCATATTCTCCGTCCAGTTGTGCCCGTATTTCGCGGTGGTTGTATATTTCCCCATTCACGGCGAGTGCCAGCTTGCCGTCTTTGCTCAGCAAAGGCTGTCCGCCCGATTGCGGATCCACGATAGAGAGGCGTTCGTGTGCCAGGATCGCATTTTTCCCGCAATAAATGCCCGACCAGTCCGGACCGCGGTGACGGATTTTCCGTGACATTTGCAGAATTTGCGGGCGCAGGCTTTCTGCGCTCGTTTTAAGGTCAAATACTCCGACTATTCCACACATAGGATTTTAATTTAATATGGTTTGTAGTGTCTTTTTATGTAGTCGATACAAAAATATGAAATTTTATATATATAGTATATGAAAATAGGGGTATATTTTGAAAAATAATGAATATTTTGAATTGATGGTATATAAAAATAGGGGTATTGTATTAAAAATGTAAATGTTTGCGTAGATTTTTCATGAATTTATACCCGGAATTTGCACCAGGAAAAGTGCGGATGATTATTTTTGTAAAAACGGGCTACCGACATCACTAACTATAAAATATACCTACATTATGAGAAAACGGAACGAAACCGGACTTTACGATCCCGCTAACGAGCATGACGCCTGCGGAGTGGGATTTGTGGTGAATATCGACGGGGATAGAAGCCATGTCATTGTCGAGAACGGATTGAAGGTACTGGAAAATTTACGCCACCGGGGAGCGGAAGGGGCGGATAATAAGAGCGGTGACGGAGCGGGAATCCTGACGCAAATTCCGCACGAATTTATTCTTTTGCACGGAATCCCTGTACCCGAACGGGGAAAATACGGGACGGGGCTGGTGTTCCTGCCCCGGAAAGAGGAAATGCAGAAAGAGTGCCTGGAGCTGATCCGCAAGCGGACAGAGGCGGAAGGGCTTACTCTGATGTATGTGCGCGATGTGCCTGTGGATAGCGGTGTGCTGGGCGAAACCGCCCGTTCCGCAGAGCCGGAGATCAAGCAGGTATTTATTACGGGCGATTCTCACGACGAGCTGGAGCGGCGGCTGTACCTGCTTCGCAAGAAGGTGGAAAAAGAGGTTTTGGAGAAATACGGTGATCCCCGTGCCTGTTATTTCGTGAGCCTGTCCTCTAAGCGGATCGTTTACAAAGGCATGCTGACTTCCTCTCAGTTGCGGGATTATTTTACCGATCTTTCCGATCCTTATTATACGAGTGCCATTGCTTTGGTGCATTCCCGCTTTTCTACGAATACTTTTCCGACCTGGGATTTGGCGCAGCCTTTTCGCCTGGTGGGGCATAACGGCGAGATCAATACCATTGCGGGCAACCGGATGTGGGTGGGAGCGACCGAGCCTTTGCTGTCGTCCCGGAGGTTGGGGAATATTCAGGAGATCGCCCCGGTGATCCAGCCGGAAATGAGCGATAGCGCTTCACTGGATAATGTGCTGGAATTTTTCGTTATGTCGGGCATGTCGCTGCCGCATGCGCTGGCTATGCTCGTGCCGGAGAGCTTTAACGATAAAAACCCGATTTCTCACGGATTGAAAGGTTTTTATGATTATCATAGCATTTTTATGGAGCCGTGGGACGGTCCGGCGGCTTTGTTTTTTTCCGACGGGCGGTATGTGGGAGGAATGCTCGACCGCAACGGCCTGCGGCCTGCCCGCTACCTGATCACTACCGGAGGGATGATGGTGGTGGCTTCTGAAACGGGGGTACTGGATATCGCTCCTTCGGAAGTGAAGGAAAAAGGGCGTTTCCGTCCCGGCAAGATGCTGATTGTCGATACGGAATCCGGCACGTTCAGTTATGATGCGGAGATTAAAAAAACATTGGCGGAAGCGCATCCTTATACCGAATGGCTGGAAAAAGAACGGGTGACGCTGGATGAGGTGACCTCCGGCCGCCAGGTATCCCACACCGTAGAGAATTATCCGCAATTGCTCCGGGCGTTCGGGTACAGCCGCGAGGATGTGGAACGGGTTATTCTGCCGATGGCGGCGAACGGTAGCGAGCCGTTGGGGGCTATGGGCTATGATGTGCCGCTGGCGGTACTTTCCGCCCGTCCGCAACGGCTGTTCAATTATTTCCGCCAGCGTTTTGCGCAGGTGACGAATCCGCCTATCGATCCGATCCGCGAGGAACTGGTGATGTCGCTGACCGGGCATATCGGGGCGGTAGGCAGCGACTTGCTTACTCCTTCGGCGGAGCATTGCCGGGTGGTGCGCCTGCATAATCCGCTGATTACGAATCGGGAACTGGATATTTTGCATCATTTGGAATATAAGGGATTCCGTACGGTGTCGCTGTCGCTGCTTTTCCGGGCTGCCGATGGGGTGAAGGGGGTGGAAAAGCGGCTGGAAGAATTGTGCCGGGAAGCGGGGAAAGCGGTGGACGACGGTTGTAATTACATTATTATCAGTGATAAGGGGGTGAGCGGAACGATGGCGCCTATTCCTTCGCTGCTGGCTTTGTCGGCGATACACCATTCCCTGATCCGCCAGCATAAGCGGGCACAGACGGCGTTGATCGTCGAGTCGGCAGAGCCGAGGGAGGTGATGCACATTGCTTTACTGATCGGTTTCGGGGCGAGTGCCGTGTGCCCTTATATGGCATTTGCCGTGCTGAACGATCTGGTGGAAAAGGGACGGGTGCAGCTCGATTACGATACGGCGGAAAAACATTATATAAAAGCGGTGGACAAAGGATTGCTGAAAATCATGTCGAAATCGGGCATTTCAACGATCCGGAGTTACCGGGGAGCTAAGATGTTCGAGAGCATCGGACTGGCTCCGGAGCTATTAGACCGGTATTTTGCCGGAATGTCTTCGCCGGTGGGCGGTGACGGGTTGGAAAGGATTGTCCGCGACACGGTGGAGGCGGTGAAATCCGGTTTCGGTAAGGAGGCTTCGGAAGCGGGGGAACTGGAATACGAGGGAAATTATGCTTACCGCCAGGGAGGCGAGCAACATGCCTGGACGCCCCGGGTGGTGGCCGCTTTGCAAAAAGCGGTACGGACGGGGGATTATGCGAAATATAAGGAGTTTTCGCAGGCGGTGGACGGGAAAGAACAGCCTTTGTTCCTGCGCGATTTGCTGGCTTTGAAGAAAAGAAAACCCGTGCCTTTGGAAGAAGTGGAGCCTGCCGGGGAGATCATGAAACGCTTTGCCACAGGAGCGATGTCGTTCGGGTCGGTCAGCCGGGAAGCGCACGAGGCTTTGGCGGTGGCGATGAACCGGATCGGAGGGCGGAGCAATACGGGAGAAGGCGGTGAAGCCCCTGAACGCTATGCCGTGAGGGACGACGGCACAAGTGCATGCAGCGCGGTGAAGCAGGTGGCGTCCGGGCGTTTTGGAGTGGATCCCGAATATCTGGTACATGCCGAAGAGATACAAATCAAGGTGGCACAAGGCGCAAAACCCGGAGAGGGGGGACAGTTGCCGGGGTATAAAGTGGATGAACTGGTGGCGCGAACCCGTCGTTCCATTCCCGGGATCACCCTGATCTCACCGCCCCCGCATCACGATATTTATTCCATAGAGGATTTGTCGCAATTGATTTTCGACCTGAAAAACGTTAATCCGGAGGCGCGTATCAGCGTGAAACTGGTGTCGGGCAGCGGTATCGGGACGATTGCCGCCGGGGTGGTGAAAGCGAAAGCGGATATGATCGTGGTGAGCGGTGCCGACGGAGGGACGGGGGCAAGTCCCCTCGGCTCTATCCGTTATGCGGGAATGCCTTTAGAAACTGGATTATCGGAGGTACAGCAGACCTTGATGCTGAATAACCTGCGCGGGAAGGTGCGTTTGCAGGCGGACGGGCAATTAAAGACCGGATTCGACGTGGTGTTATCGGCTTTGCTGGGTGCGGAAGAGTTCGGTTTTGCGACTTCCGCTTTGGTGGCGCTGGGGTGTGTGATGGACCGGAAATGTCATACGAACGCCTGTCCGGTGGGGATAGCCACCCAGGACGAGAAATTGCGTTGCCGCTTTGCCGGAAAGCCTGAACATGTGGTGAATTATTTCACCTTTTTAGCCGAGGAAGTGCGTGAACATCTGGCCGCTATGGGCTTTACCCGGCTGGACGACGTGATCGGGCGTACCGACCTGATCGGGAAGCGGCGCGGAATGGAGAAGCGGGGAGAGGGATTGTGTTTCGACCGTTTGTTGTGGCAGGCGGAGGGGGAACAGGTCGCCCGGAAAAGTGCCGGAGAGGGGTGTCATCCCTTGCCCGCCGGGCTGAAGGATGCTATTTTGATGAAAAGTGCTTTGCCTGCCCTGGATTCGAAAATTCCGGTGCGCCTCTCGGCTACGGTTTGCAATACCGACCGTTCTTTCGGGGCGATGCTTTCGGGGGAGATCGCCCGGCGGTATGGCCGGGAAGGATTACCCGACGATACGATACGGATCACCCTGTCGGGCTCGGCGGGGCAGAGTTTCGGGGCTTTCCTGGCGAAAGGGATTACTCTGCTGCTGGAAGGAGATGCGAACGATTATGCGGGGAAAGGGCTGGCCGGGGGAAAAATCGCCCTGCGTCCGGCAAGGCAGTCGGCTTTTCGTCCGGAATGTAACACCATTGCCGGTAATACGCTGCTCTATGGGGCGACGGGAGGCGAGATGTATATCAATGGCCGGGTGGGAGAGCGGTTTTGTGTGCGGAACAGCGGGGCGATTGCCGTAGTAGAGGGAATATGTGACCACGGTTGTGAGTATATGACCGGCGGACGGGTTGTGGTGCTGGGGCCTGTGGGAAGGAATTTTGCGGCGGGAATGAGTGGGGGGATCGCTTATGTGTGGAATCCGGAACGGAATTTCGATTTTTTCTGTAATATGGAATTGGTGGAAATCACTTTGCCCGACGAGGCGGATTTAAAGGAGTTGCAGGCATTGATCGCGGCTCATTTCCGGGCTACGGAGAGTCCGCTCGCCGCCCGTATGCTTGCCGATTGGGAACCCGACGGATATGCGGGACAATTCCTGAAAGTGATGCCGATCGAATATAAAAGGATTTTAGATGCCGAAAAGACTTTTCGTTAATGTGATTTTTAATTATAACTTTACGGTGCGAAATACGTATGAAAAGAAGTTGTTCAAATTAAAATGAAAAACCATGAAAAAGTACATTTGCACGGTATGTGATTACATCTACGATCCGGCAGTAGGCGATCCTGATAGCGGTATTGAGCCGGGAACAGCGTTTGAAGACCTTCCGGACGATTGGGTTTGCCCGTTGTGCGGAGTGGGAAAAGACGAATTCGAACCGGTAGAATAATCCATAAAAAAGTTGTTCAAAATGATTTGGGCAACTTTTTTTTATCGTTCCGGGAGCGCTCCCGCTGAAATTCCGGGGAATGTACGGGCGGGGCGGAAAATAGCGGTGTTTGCGGGGTATATTCTTGCCTGAAATGTAAAGAAAATATAAATCCGGACGTGTTAAATGGGTAAAAAGGCGTATGAAAATAGCGTCGGATGCGTATTGTTAGTAGATAAAATATGAATAAATTTGCAATATTTTTGAATAAATCCGGCCGTGTGTGCAGGTTGCCTGAGAACAGTGCAATTCTGGCCAGTGATCCGGCTTAACTAAAAAGGAAATAATGCAGAATTTACGTACTGTCTTTGTTGTTTTGTTCTTCGTCTTACTGTTTACGGCAGGGGATGCCGCCGACCTGTTCGCCCAAGAGAAAAAGCAGGGATTTATAAAAAGGATCAGGTATCGCCGCGAATTGCGCCGGGAGCTGAAGGGCGAGATTCAATTGTCGGGAGCTTTCGCCCTGTATCCTATCGTCGTGAGATGGGCGGAAGAGTTTCGCAAGATACATCCGAAGGTACGGATCGATATTTCTGCCGGAGGTGCCGGCAAGGGGATTACCGATGCTTTGGCCAGGGTGGTCGATCTCGGCATGGTGTCGCGTGAAATCTATCCCCAGGAAATCGGTAAAGGCGCTTTTCCGATCTCGGTGGTGAAAGATGCCGTTGTGCCGACGATCAATTCGAACAATCCGTTGATACATCAGATTTTATCGATCGGGCTGACTTACGAGGCCGCTAAAAGCCTATGGGTGACAAGTTCGGCTAAAACCTGGGGAGATGTGCTGGGAAGCCCCAGTACGATCCCGGTGCATGTATATACCCGTTCCGATGCGTGCGGTGCGGCAGAGACCTTTGCCGCCTGGCTGGGGGTGAAGCAGGAAGACCTGGAAGGGACGGCCGTGTTCGGCGATCCGGGGGTCACTTCGGTGATTCAGCGGGATAAGGTCGGTATCGGTTTCAATAACATTGCTTATGCTTACGATATCAATTCCAAAAAGCCTTACCGCCACATTGCGGTGATCCCGTTGGACCTGAACGGAAACGGGCGTATCGATCCGGAAGAGAATTTTTATACGACCAGTGCAGAACTCAACGCCGCCATTGCGGCAGGCAAGTATCCGAGTCCGCCCGCCCGTCCGCTTTATCTGGTGGCAAGCGGGGTTCCGACCAAGCCGGAAGTGATCGCTTTTCTGGAATATATCCTGACCGACGGGCAGCAGTTTGTGGATGAAGTGGGGTATGTGGGCCTGTCTGAAGAAGAAATCAACACCGAACTTTCTAAATTTCAAGATCAATGACAGACGAACAGGAATGTAAGGTTGCCAGTAAAACTTCGTGGTTTCGTTTGTTGAAAGATAAGATGGCGAGTTCCGTCATGCTGACTTTCACGATGATTGCCGTATTGTTATTGGTGTTTATCGGCGTGGGGTTAGTGGTGAAATCATTGCCTATCCTCCACGAAAAATCGTTGTGGGAATTGATCTGCACTTCCAAGTGGAAGCCTATGCGCGGGGATTTCGGTTTCCTGCCTTTTATCATGGGAACGCTCTGGGTGACGATGATCGCCATTATATGGACATTGCCCGTGTCTCTGTTTACGGCTATTTTCCTGACCGAAAATTCCCGTCCTTATGTGAAGAAGATCGTTTTTCCGGCTTTGGATATTTTAGCGGGACTGCCTTCGGTGGTGTACGGGGTATGGGGTATTTTAGTGGTCGTACCCTGGATTTCCGAAAAATTAGCCCCTCATTTTGTGGAATATTCCACCGGATATTCTACGCTGGCGGGAGGCATTATTCTGGGGATTATGATCCTGCCTCTGTTGATCAGCCTGTTTGTGGAGCTGTTTTCTTCCGTGCCGAGGGAATACCGCGAGGCTTCGCTGTCGTTGGGGGCTACCCGCTGGCAGACGACGAAAAAGGTGCTTTTGCGGAAGACTTTTCCCGGTATCGTGGCGGCGGTGACGCTTGCCATTTCCAGAGCTATGGGGGAAACCATCGCCGTGCTGATGGTGTGTGGAAATATCGTGCAGCTGCCTACCTCCCTGTTCGACGGCTGCTATCCCCTGCCTGCGCTGATTGCCAATAACTATGGGGAAATGTTGTCGCTGCCTCTGTATGAGTCGGCTTTGATGTTCGCCGCCCTGATTCTTTTCGTAGTGGTGTTCGTGTTCAACCTGGGATCACGGCTCATTTTACGGAGAATAGAAGACAAATTCGCTTAAAATCATATATTTAAAAAATGAAATTGAGATTTATCGAAGAAAAGGCCATGAAACTGGTGATGCTGGTGACTACTTTGCTGGTGTTCCTGTTCGTGGGCAGCATTTTATATACGATTGTCAGGAACGGCTGGGCGGCTATGAGCTGGGAAATGATTTCCTCGCTCCCCGGCGGCGGTTTTTACATCGGGAAGGAAGGCGGTTTGCTGAACGCCATCGTCGGCTCGCTCTATATTGTGGGCGGGGCTACGGTGCTGGGACTGACCGTGAGTATCCCGGTGGTGTTCTATCTGAACGTTTACCTGAAAAAGAAATCGAAAAGGGCTTCACTGATCAGGCTGGCGTTCGACGTGCTGTTCGGAATCCCTTCCATTGTATATGGGGCGTTTGCTTTTACCATTATGATTTATTTCGGGCTGAAAACCTCTCTGGCGGGCGGGATCATCGTGATCACCCTGCTTATTATCCCGATCTTTATCCGGTCGATGGATGAGATCGCCAGGGAATTGCCGCAGGATATGCTGAATGCTTCTTATTCGCTGGGGGCTACCCGGCTGGAAACGATCAAAGTGGTCGTCCGGCAAATAGCGCCCGGTATCGCCACTGCCACCCTGCTTTCGATCGGGCGTGCCATCGGGGATGCCGCCGCCGTGCTGTTCACCGCCGGATATACGGATAATATTCCCACTTCGCTGGGACAACCTGCCGCGACCTTGCCGCTGGCGGTGTTTTTCCAGTTGAGCAATCCCATCCCCGCCGTGCAGGAGAGGGCGTATGCCGCTGCTTTGATCTTAACGATCATTGTGCTGATATTAAGTATATTGGGGCGTGTAATTACAAATCGATTTTCTAAAAACAAGATATAATGATGAAATTAAATATTCCGTTCTTCCGCAAAAGGATCAAATGGTATATGTCCGACAAAGACGATACGACGCTGAAAAAAGGTTTTTTTCGTCCGAATCAGAAATTTTGTACCGACGATTCCACCCGGTCGAATATCGATGTGGAAAACCTGAATGTCACGATACAGAATAGCCATATCCTGAAAAATGTTTCGGCGACGATTCCGGATAAGAAGATCACCTGCATTATCGGGCCTTCGGGGTGCGGAAAATCGACTTTGCTCAAAAGTCTCAACCGCCTGCTCGACGATAACGAGCAAGTGAAGATCACCGGGAAAGTGCTGGTGGACGGTGAGGAATTGTACGCTCCCGGAGTGGAGATCACCCATATCCGCCGGAAAATGGGTTTGCTTTCGCAACGTCCCTGCCCGCTGCCGATGTCTATTTACGATAATATCGCTTACGGCTGCCGTATCCACGGTATCCGTAACCGGAAAAAACTGAATATGGTGGTGCGGCATTACCTGAAAGCCGTAGGATTGTGGGACGAGGTGAAGGACAGGCTGCATTCGCCCGCCGGGCGGATGTCTATCGGGCAGCAACAACGGTTGTGCCTGGCGAGGGGATTGGCGGTCGAGCCGCAGTTTATTCTGGCGGACGAGGCGACCTCGGCTTTGGACCCGATTTCCAGTAAGACGATCGAAGATTTGTTCCTGAAGCTCAAAGAGGAATACGCCATTGTGCTGGTCACGCATACCCTCCGGCAGGCGTTGCGAATCGCCGATTATGTGATCTTTATGTATATGGGCGAGATTATCGAGGCGGGACCTGCCGACCAGATTTTCAACAATCCGCAAAAAGAACTGACACAGAAATATTTGTCGGGTGTATTCAGCTAATTACTGCATCGAGAAGAGAAAAATAAGGGAAGAATGATTATGAAAGAGATTGCTCAACAGTTGACCGAACGTTTTGCCGGAAAGTCTCCGGAAGAAGTATTGCGATATTTCCTCACCGAATACCGGGGATGTATCGGTTTGGCTTCGAGCCTGAGTATCGAAGACCAGGCGCTTACCGATATGATCTGTAAAATCGATCCTTCGGCTGCCCGTATTTTTACGCTGGACACCGGGAGGCTGTTCCCGGAAACATATAGCCTGATCGGACGTACGAACATGAATTACGGGATTAAAATCCAGTTATTTTTCCCGGACTACCGGGAAGTGGAGAAAATGGTGTCGGAAAACGGGGTGAACCTGTTTTACGAGAGTGTGGAAAAACGCCGGATGTGCTGCCATGTGCGGAAGCTGAAGCCTTTGAAGCGCGCTTTTGCCGGACTGAAGGTGTGGATTTGCGGTTTGCGCCACGAACAATCGGTGACCCGTACCGGAAATCAGGTTGTGGAATGGGACGAAGCGAACGGATTATTGAAGGTAAACCCTTTGATCGATTGGACGGAGGCACAAACCTGGGACTATATCAAAAAGAACGGAGTTCCTTACAATGCCTTGCACGATAAAGGGTTTCCCAGTATCGGTTGCCAGCCCTGTACCCGTGCCGTAGAGCCGGGAGAGGATGTCCGTGCCGGACGTTGGTGGTGGGAATCGCCCGACCACCGGGAATGTGGCCTCCACAATACCCGGGCGAAATAAAGAGGCAGGTGCGAGCTATGCACAAAGGATGGGTTGGAATAACGATTGTATGACCGTTCTTGTTTCTTGAACGTGCCTTTCGATAAAACGCTCCCCGGAAGTTAAGCAGCTTCCGGGGAGCGTTTTATATGTCCTTGCTTTCGTTCCGGAGGGAAGAGTAAAGGTTTTTTGAAAATATTGTCGTTTTCTATCGCTGGAAAAATTTTCGGAAAAACAGTAATTGATAATCTACGGCATTATTCCAATAGGTGTGGTTATGTCCGCCGGGACGGGTGATATAGTCGTGCGGGATCTTTAATTTTAGCATTTTTTCGTGCAGTTGATTGTTTACCTGAAAAAAGAAATCTTCCGTTCCGCAGTCGATAATGATAGCCAGCGTTCCGGAGTCCATTTTGTAAGGCAGTTGGTTGATTACGGTATGTTCGTCCCAGCGGCGGGGATTATCGGAGTATGTGCCTAACTGGTCTTTCATATTCCAGTTATCGGGAAAAGGGCGGATGTCCACGCCTCCGCTCATCGATCCGCAGGCGCCGAAAATATCCGGGTGGCGGAACGCCAGCCACAGCGCGCCGTGCCCGCCCATGCTGTATCCGCTGATCGCCCGCGAATTGCGATTGTTCCGGGTGCGGTAATGTTTTTCCACCTCTCCGGTCAATTCATAACAAATATAGGTCTCGAATCGGCTTTGGGGAGAAACGGGACTGTCCCAGTACCAGCTTTTTTCTCCTTCCGGGCATACGAAAATCATGCCGTATTCCGTGGCGATACGGGGCAGATCGGGTTTAATGCGTGTCAGCCAGGAAGTGTAATTGTTGCCGTGCCCGTGCAACAGATATACGACCGGATAGGTATCTTGTGGACGGGATGCGTATCCTTCGGGCAGGATCACGATATTTTTAAGCTCTTTCTCCATAGAGGGACTATATACTTTGAGCGTGTCCACCTGCCGAGCATATCCCGGTAATAGAAAAAACAGGAAAAAAGTAAAGAGCAGGCATCGGAAAAAAGAAAGGCATTTCATAACTTCGGTGTATCGATAAAGTGTGATTTATTAATATGTGTGAAATCATTTATTCAATCGGTTGTGAAGGTCATTCATCCGGAATAGATTCATCGTTTCCGGTGATGATGATTTACATGGTTTTAGTGGCTGTTTTTGATTGCCGTGATAGAATATACCATAGGGATTTTGTTGTCTAAATGCTTTATCCTGTATTTTTTAGGTTCGAATTCTATCGTCTTTTTAAAACAATCGTAAGGCGAATAATCGTATTCGTCGAAAGATTGCAGGATAAGCCCGTTTTTTATCAAATTGTCGATCACTTCGCTCAGGCTGTGGTTCCACATCACATATTCTTCGCTTAACTCGGCTGTTTTGTCGGCGTAAGTCCCTTCGAGGCATTCGACGATAGCTCCGGAATTGAAGTAATTGTATTCTATTTTTTCAAAATCGTAATCGAACATCCAGACTACCGGGTGAAACTCGACAAAGACGAATTTTCCACCGGGTTTTAAGAATTTTGAAACCACCTTGGCCCAGCGGTCTAAATCGGGCAGCCAGCCGATTGTGCCGTAGCTCGTGAAAACAAGATCGAACTGCTCGTCCAAATGGTTGGGAAGATCGTAAATGTCACAGCAAATGAATGTTGCATCCGCACGGGTATCCTTGGCCAGTTTTTCCGCGTTTTCAATCGCCCTGTCGGATAAGTCTATTCCTGTGGCTTTCGCTCCGAGCCTACTTAGCGAGATCGTATCCTGCCCGAAATGACATTGCAGGTGCAGAACGGATTTTCCTTTTATATCGCCGAGCAGGTGGCGTTCTATATCGTTTAAAGAGGATTTTCCCGCCAGAAAACCGTCCAGGTCATAAAATTCGGATTTGATATGCACGTCGGTGCGGTTGTTCCAGGCTTTCCGGTTTATTTCAAGGTAGTTTTTTTCTGCTTCCATGGGGTTTATTCGGGGTGTTATCATCGATTTTAGGAATACAAATATAGAAGGATTCGGCAGAATACAAATATCGTTCCCGTGAATGTTCGGTTATTTTATGAGAGGGGAAGACAGAAATGACTGTAAATCACCGGGAAAAATCCTAAAATGTAACAAATAGTTCATCGTTTCTCCACGTTTTTGTCATATCCGTTTTTTTATTTTGTATAAACCAATAGAGTAAGCGTATGACAAACAGATTGAAGGTTGCCACGGTGGTTATTTCCGATGTGCATTTGGGCTCTGAACATTCCAAGGTGGAAGAACTGACCGCTTTCCTGAAAAGTGTGGATTGCGGGAAACTGATCCTGAACGGGGACATTATCGACGGTTGGAAATTACAGCGTAATCCCTTCGGGCGCTGGAAGCGCTCTTATACCGATTTGGTGAAGGTGGTGATGAAAATGATGGAAAACCACGGTACGGAGGTCATTTATGTGAGGGGCAATCATGACGATTTTCTGGATAAGATTGTCCCGCTGGAGCTTTTGAATATTCATGTGGTGAGCGATTATGTGCATGTTTCGGGCGGCAAGCGCTATTATGTGACGCACGGCGATGTTTTCGACCACATTACCACCGATATGCGGTGGCTGGCTAAGCTGGGCGATTACGGCTATACCTTTTTATTGTGGCTGAATAAGCTGATTAACGACCGGAGGCGGCGTAGCGGCAAGCCTTATTACTCTTTTTCGCAGGAGATGAAACACCGGGTGAAATCGGCTGTTTCCTATATTTCCGATTTTGAGGAAAAATTGTCGAAGCTGGCGGAAACCCGGCATTTCGACGGGGTGATCTGTGGGCATATCCATCAATATGCCGATTTGTATTACGGCGCTATCCATTACCTGAATTCGGGCGACTGGGTGGAATCGATGAGCGCTTTGCTGGAGGATGAGCAAGGAAACTGGCAGGTGTACCGCTATGGGGAAAAAGAGGTGGGAGTATTGGCGGAAGGAGCGAGGCAGGCATCTTAACGGGGGCAGGCTATGCGTTTTTTGTTTATCATTCAAGGAGAAGGGCGGGGACATTTTACCCAAGCGCTGACGATGAAAGAACTCCTGCACCGCCGGGGCGATGAGGTGGTGGGGATTTTGGTGGGGAAAAGCGAGAGCAGGCAGTTGCCGGAATTTTTTGTAAAGAAAATCGGTGTCCCGGTCTGGACGTTCCCCAGTCCTAATTTTTTACCCACGCCTCAAAATAAGCGTCCCGGATTGGTGAAAAGCGTGTGTGCCAATATCGGGAGGCTCCCTGCCTTTGCGCGGAGTATGCGGACGATCCGGCGGAAAATCGGGGAGACGGAACCGGATATGGTCATTAATTTCTATGAATTGCTGGCTGGCTTCACTTATCTGTTCGCTCCGCCCCGTGTGCCGCTGGTGTGTATCGGGCATCAATATTTGTTTTTACACCGGGATTTCGGCTTTCCGCCTTCGTCTTCCCCGGTGGAATTGTTTTTCCTTCGTTTCTTCACTCGTTTAACTTCTATGGGGGCTGTGCGCCGTTTGGCATTGTCGTTCTATCCGCTGGCTGCCGACGGCGAAGCGGGCGTGGAGGTGGTGCCGCCCCTGATCCGCCGGGAAGTGAGACGGCAGCAGCCGGAGCCGGGCGATTATATTCTGGGGTATATGCTCAACAGCGGCTATGCTGCCGAAGTGGAAGCATGGCACCGGGCGCATCCGGCACAGCCTTTGCATTTTTTCTGGGATAAAAAGGATGCCCCCGAACGGCTGGAAACCGCTCCGGGACTGGAAATGCACCGGATTGACGATACTTTGTTCGTTCAATATATGGCGGGCTGCCGTGCCTATTCCACTACGGCGGGTTTCGAGTCGGTGTGTGAGGCGGCCTATCTGCGTAAACCCGTCGTGATGATTCCGGTACATGTGGAGCAGGAATGCAATGCATGGGATGCGATGCGGACGGGGGCGGGGATCGTTGCTTCTTCTTTCGACCTGGACGGGTTGCTGGAGTTTATCCCCGAATACCGCCCTGATGAGAATTTCAGGGATTGGGCGGACTGTGCCGAAGGGCGTATTTATGCCGTTTTACGGCAGATTGCCGCCGAACAGCCTGATTTGCCGGGGTTGTCGTATTTTCAATGGTTACGCTATAAATTTTCATACGCTTTTTGGTAAGTAAACAAGATTGCTTGTAATAGATAGGGGGGGATTGCCGGAAAAATATATTTTTTTGAGGCATACCCCCTGTTTTTTATATATAGTCGTCAAAAAAAACAATAAAAAATTGCGTATTTTTAATTTGATGTATATATTTGCAGAGAGAAGGG
>ENA-UEQO01001216-UEQO01001216.1-human-gut-metagenome-genome-assembly--contig:-NODE-1216-length-27524-cov-30.200787_pt1 | contig 27524 bp, 19 predicted proteins | sample MGYA00242938_ERZ507940 | MGnify/ENA primary metagenome ERZ507940 (study PRJEB26167, sample SAMN06115517) | human gut metagenome | host: Homo sapiens | place: China:Chongqing | collected 2014-12-03... | reverse complement strand
AACTACCTGCGCAGCTATTCGTCGCTGAACCTCTCCGAGAAACGCATGGGCGAAGCCTTGCGCAAGGCCGGGTTCGAGCGACGCTCGAAACGCATCGGCGGAAATCCCGTCTACGGCTGGGTCATTGAAAAAATCTCACCCAACCCTTTCGTTTCTTACGGATTGTAGTTACTACGCTACTACACATAGCGGCAAGATATTGAAAAATAGCAGATTGCCGTGTAGTAGGATACAAAAAACAACCTTACGACATCTTACTACGCCACTACATGAACTTACTACGGTAGTAAGATCGTATGGGCTTAGCTACTACGCATAACATATTATATATCATGTTATTGCAAATATGTAGTAAGTAGTAAGGTAAAATCGGCAAACTTCAAAAAACAAAAATTATGAATGATCTGAAAAATATCAGCATCAGGCAATTCCTCGCCCGGCGGGGCATTCTGCCCAAATACGAACGAAACGGTTACGGCATGTATCTTTCACCCTTGCGGGAAGAACGCACGCCGAGTTTCAAAGTGGACTACGTGCGAAATCTTTGATACGACTTCGGACTGGGCGAAGGCGGCACATTGCTCACCCTCGTGATGCGGTTGGAGCGGTGCGACAGCCGTGAAGCTGTCCGACGGCTGCAAAACGGTGAAAAAAGGGACGCCGGTTCCGCTTCTCTTTCACCGAGTGTTGGCGAGCGTCCAGCTGTCGGAGGGCCCTCGCCGGTCGTGCGTCTAGCCGCCGTCCCCGCACTCCGCATCCTTTCCGATGACCCGCTCCGTCATCCGGCACTGATCGGTTATCTCGTCTCGCGCGGCATCGTCCCGTCTGTCGCCGCGGCATTCTGCCGCGAAGTCCGCTACGAGGTAAACGGCCGCGCCTTTTTCGCCGTCGGGTTCCGCAACGATGCCGGAGGGTGGGAGCTCCGCTCCGAGCGGTTCAAAGGCGGCTCCTCGCCCAAACATATCACCACCCTCGACAACCGTTCCGACACGGTGATCGCTTTCGAGGGATTTATGGATTTTCTCGCTTATCTTTCGCTGAAACATCCCGAACGACTGCGCATCGACGCCGCGGTTCTGAACTCGGTCGTCAACCTGCCCAAAGCCATCCCGTTTCTCTCCCGGCATCCGGTGATTCACGCCTTCTTTGACAACGACGAAGCCGGGCGTAAAACGACCTCCGATCTGATCCGTCTTTGCCCCCGCAGCGAGGTAATCGACCAAAGCAGTTTTTACAGCGGGCACAAGGACGTAAACGACTATCTGATCGCCCGCATAAAAGACCGACCTAAGACCACGAAAACTATATCCGATAAGCAAGATCACTCTTGTCGGAATAATCTGCAAGCTCTGAAAGCGGAAAGGGCGGAAATTGAACCACCGTGTCGGAAAGGGGTAAAGATTTAAGGAAGGCAAGGTTGTGTTTTCGTAGACGAAAACTGCGCCTTCCCCGCTGGTCGGCGTAAAATCCCGCTGGTCTGAACAAAAAATGCTTAACCACTTATCATGGAAACACCGAAAAAAACATATGGCAAACAAGGCGGGCGCCCGAAAGTCGGCATCGGTCACATCCGCAAATACGTCGTCAGCACACGGCTCAGCCCCGAACGGAAACTCCGCTTTTCGGCCCTCTGCCGCGAGGCCGGGCAACCGCCTGCCGAGGTTCTGCGCCAACTGATCGACCGAGGAACGGTAAGAGCACGGATCACCCGCGAACAACTGGATTTCATGGCCCAACTGAAAGGCGTCGCCCGGAATCTGAACCAGCTGACCCGGCTGGCCAATGCCAAAGGTCTGGCGGCTGTCAGGGCACGGCATGCGGCGATCGTCACGGCTATCGAAAAACTCCTGAAGCAGATATGCGATGGTCGGTAAGGTAATATCCGCTTCGTCCTTTTCGGGGACGGTGGGTTATGTGATGAAAGAAGAATCCCGGATCTTGGAAGCCGAAGGCATTATGCCTCCGGAAGTGAAGGACATGGTGCAGGACTTCAAAGACCAGACCTTATTGAACCCACGGCTGAAAAACAATGTCGGCCATATCTCCTTGTCTTTCTCACCCAAAGACGCCCCGCGGATGACCGACGCCCTGATGACGCAGATTGCGAAGGAGTACATGCAGACGATGGGCATCACCGATACGCAGTATCTATTGGTGCGCCATCTCGACCAGCCCCATCCGCACTGCCATCTGGTCTACAACCGGGTCGGAAACAACGGGCAAACCATTTCGGACAAGAACATCAAGATTCGAAACGCCAAGGTCTGCCGGGAGCTGACCGAGAAATACGGGCTATATCTCGCGCCGGGAAAGGACGACGTACGGCGGGAGCGGCTGCGCGAACCCGACAAGACCAAATACGAAATCCACGATGCGATCAAAGGCTGTCTGCCCAAATGCAAGAACTGGAACGAGTTGGAAGGTAAATTAAGGGAACAGGGCATCGGCGTCCGTTACAAGTATTGCGGAAATACCGACCGCAAGCAGGGTGTCCTCTTCTCGAAAAATGGCTTCGAGTTCTCCGGATCGAAGATCGACCGGTCTTTCAGCTTTACGAAACTCGACAACCGGTTCAACCATATTCAGCAGCAGACCCAACACCGGGCAACGCTTGTCGGGAACCTCTCGGCGGCGGCAGGCAATTACCGTTCGGCATTTGCCGGGTTGTTCGGCGGTATGGGTAGCGGCGGCACACGCGAAGAGCCACCATCGGTAAACCTCGGAAAAGCAGGCGGGATTCCGCTGCCGCCGGCCGGTTCGCCCGTCGGAGTGTCCGCCGCACAGTTGCAGCGCAAGCCGGGAGAAAGCCCCGAAGAGCATATAGCACGAATCACGGCGTTGCTCGATGCCGCGGCCGAAGCGATGGCGATAGCCGCGATGGAGCGCCGACGCAGGCTCGAAGAACAGAAAAGAAGAGCCAAAATAAAACTGTAACCGAATTAAAAAATCTCAAAAACCATGAACAACGAAAATAGGATCGACCTCTCGGTCGAGATGTACGAAGACCTCAAGGAAACGCTTGTTAAAGCCATTAAAAACGCCAAAGCAGGCGGCGCAGGAAACGCAGGTTTGGATAATGTCCAACTGGAACGGATCGAGCGGCTGATAGAGGCCGCGGAATGCTCGCAGGGGCAGGTAGCACAGATGCTCGAACAACTGCGTAAACAGATAACGTTGCCCGGAGTACAAAACGGATGGGAACAGGCGATGGCTGACAAATATAACACGCTGCTGGCACAGTTGACAGGGAGACTGGAGGTGATTGACAAGGAGAACAGGCAGACGCATACATTGATAGAGCAGGTTGGGAAAGCCGTTGAAGCAGCGGCAAAGCCTGAAAACCTGCCTGTGCAGGAACACCGACACACCTATACGCTCGATCTTAAATCCTCGAAAACATTTCTGACGATGTTCGTCATGCTGGGTGGTATTTTCCTGCAAGGCGCATTCATCTACCGAATCTCGGAAAATAATCAGCTGTTAGCCGTGAACGATCTGAAATACCGTTACGTGAAGATGTGCGGGAAAATCGGAGAAAAGGAGCTGACGGAGTTGGAAACCGTATTTTGGGACGAGCAATACACAGCCATACGTGATACTGTCCAAAACCAAGTCGAACGCTATGAAGAAGCCGTAAGGCGGCAGGCTGAACGGTTGGAGCAGGCGACTGTTAAAGAGCGGAAAGCGAAAAGACTGCTCGATGATGTGAAGAAATTGAGGGAGGAATAGGCGCTGACAATTCAGATGTATTAAATGATGGTGCAGAAGATTATCACTAATCCGGGCCTTTTCCTTTCCATCTGAAGCGAAAGATATGTTTTTTGCAGGGATAGGGCAAGGCTATACGAAGCGCCCATACGGGCGGCCTTGCCCCAATCCCCGAAAAAACAGGGGCCCGTCACTAACGATAGGAAAGAGCGATGTGTATGTGAAGCCCCCCCCTCCGCACAAAAATCCGCCCTGATAGCGTAAAATTTCAATATTTTGAAATCCAGCATATGAAAAAACTGCGAAATTAACTCCTATTATGTTATTAAAATTGCACAAAAAGTATTTAGAATATGTGTAGAACGATGATTTCTATGCTGTCTTTTTGATAATTAGTTATAATTTTACATTCTAAATAGATCATGTATTTTTATTGGTTGATAATATTGTATCCATTATAAAATAGAATTAGAAACTTTGATAGCAGAATGTACCGCATATGATTTTAAATTGATACTTAACGAAAAACTAAAAAACTCAAGAGTATAAGTGCATTTGCCAATGGTTTGGGCGGTTTCCCTTTCTTTGGCATAGACAATAATGGCGCATGGGTAATTTTGATTGAGTGTACTTGTTGCATAGTAATAGTTATGTTTGAGAATTTTAAGAAGATAACGATAGAAGGAGGCTACTTTGAACAGCCAACAACACTTGATTTATTTAAAGACAGACAGAATCTGAGCATCGTATATGGTCGTAATGGTAGCGGGAAAACTACTATTGCTAAAGCTATCCGGCAGTTGGTCGGTAAGGACACCGAACAACCAACAGAGGAGGGGTATGTGTCATATTCGGTTTCTACTGATGCGATTATTCTTGATGACAAGAAAGACTCGGTATTCATTTTTGACGAGGAATTTGTGCGTGAAAATGTAAGAACCAAAGGAAAGGGGCTAGAAACCATCGTGATGATGGGTGAGCAGGTAGACCTAGATACGCAGATAACCAACAAAAACGAAGAAAAGATAGCGATAGAAAAGAAGGTGGCAGAACAGACGACTCGGAGAGTAAATTTTGAAAATGGAAGTGATGCTTCTTCACCTTTATATTTCTATAACAAAATAAGAGATAAGTTGCGTGAAGATGGCGGCTGGGCAGACATAGACCGTAACGTGAAGGGTAATTCGGTGAGGAGCCGTGTGACGGAGGACTTGCTGAAGAAACTTGTTTTGATGGAAGAGCCGAAAGAAACGGAAGAGGCATTAAGGACACAGTTGAATGCTGACCTGACACTATACACCCAAACGGAAGACGCACAAGCGATAGTATGGAATCCCGTAAAATTGAAACTACCTAAAAGTCTGGACGGGGTGAAAGCCCTGTTGGAGAAGAGGGTTGAGAAACCGACACTGAACGAACGTGAGCATAGACTCTTGACCTTCCTGCAAGAACATGCGGAGCATCATTTGCAGGAAACGACACAACGGCTGGCAGAAGAGAAGTGGCCATTTTGTCCACTGTGTCTAAGAAAGACGAGCGATGAGGACTATGAATACATCAGCGAAACACTAAAACGCATACTGAACAAAGAGTCGGAGATATATAGCAAGGCACTGGATGAGGCGATGGATGTATTTGTGGATGTGGAGATGGCTATACCTAAGTTTCCTGACAGGTTGAATGAGAAGGAGAGAGAAGCAGCCCAACGTGCGACGGTGCAATTGAACAAGGACGTGGCTGCTGTGCGCAATAGAATAATTCAGCGGAAAAGGGATATATACGGTGTGATGGAAGAGGCCTTCAATGCGGACAAGGTGGATGGTTATAGCACACATCTGACAAACTATATGGCCGCAATGCAGGAGCTGGAAGTTTGCGTGGCGACATTCAACCGCTCGGTGAATGAGCGAGAGAAACTGAAGAGGAAAGTACTGCATGAGAATGAGTTATTAGCAAAGAAGCGTCTGACTATATTGCTGGATAGCTATAAGCAAGCGAACAAAGCTTATGAAAACTGTCAGAAAGCACTATCGAAATTGGAGAAAGACAAAGAGCGGACGGAGGGTGAGATAAAGGCACTGAAAGCACGGATAGAGCGGACGGACATTGCACAGGACTACATCAATGAGGAACTGCAATACGTGTTCTATAGTGACACGAAAGTGAAGTTGGTAGCAGGAGATGGTTGTTACAAACTGAAGGTAAACGGGCGGAGTGTACCTCCTAAGAAAATCAGTGTAGGTGAGAGAAACGTACTTGGGTTATGCTATTTCTTTGCCAGATTGTTTAGTGACAAGAAAAAGGATGATAAATATAAGGACGAGATTCTAATCATAATTGATGACCCTGTGTCAAGTTTCGACTATGGTAACAGATTAGGTGTGATGTCACTTTTACGTCATCAGTTTGACAATATCAAAAAAGGAAACTCGAATAGCAGAATTTTACTCCTAACTCATGACTTGCGCTCGGCATTTGACATGGTTAAAGTACGTTCGGAACTTAATGGTGGCAAGGGCAATGGTAAGACGTTCTTGGAACTTGTAGACAAGCAGATGAAGGAACGAGTAGTTTCGAATGAGTATAAGAAACTGTTGGAGTATGTATACGATTATGCCAAAACACCAACTGACGATAAAGGTGATTATATGGAAACAAGTATCGGAAACGTGATGAGAAGGGTAGTAGAAGCGTTTTCAAGTTTCTGCTACAACATGAAATTTGAGGAGATGATGTGCCGTGACGGTGTGTTAAAAGCTGTACCTGATGAGAAACGAACGTACTACGAGAACTTTATGTGTCGACTGGCTCTGAACGGGGAGAGCCACATGGAAGAACGAGTGTATGACTTGAACACCATCACGCCGTATTTTACCAAACAAGAGAAGGTGCAGACGGCAAAGAGTCTGTTGCTGTTTTTGAGCTACATAAACGAAGAACATTTATCCTGCTATTTGGCAAAAAAGGAAGATGGAGATGAGGATAGAATGGCAGAGATAAAAAGTTGGGAAACGGAAGAGGCGGTTTGGATGAAGTAGTTTTTGCCCCTATGGAACTTGCAAAATCAAGTAATGTAATTCATTTGTCTGCCGTATCGACTGCAAATAACCGACAACCAATAATATATTACAGATTTTTTAGGAAAATTGGCAAATATTCTGGCTGATAAATATTGGGAATTTTATTATACGGATACAAATCAAATATATACATTCGATTATCCTATTACTATTGAACCTCATGTAAAGGATGCGCCAAACTATTACGAAGGGTTTGGAATGTATGGTGCGGAAATTTCTATGCCGATTAGTAAGAATATCGTTCTTGTAATTTGGGATTCTCAATATTTTCAAGAGGGACTGTCCAATATTTTGTGTCAATAATGGAGCAGAAATATTTATTAATGGTGAGCCTCAAATGAAAGTATATCACGGGTAAGGTATATAAACTCATATGTTTCTAACGTTCTATTTAAGAAACACGACCGCTGTTATTTGCTTAACTCAAAATTTATTACTATCTTTGTATCAGTTGTTTGAGGTTGGAAAGTCATTGCAACAGACTTAAAACAGAACCGTTGCCTTTTCGTTACCTTATCCCATCAAAAAAAATGTAACAGCCTAATTATTTAGACTGTTACATCCTTTCAAAGGAAATCCATCGCTGGTTCCCTCTTTTTCTATCGAATGGCTTACGACTATTTGTTGTTGTAAGCGGCCATCTTCTCGATCAGCATGAGGACCTTGTTCGAGTAGCCCCACTCGTTGTCGTACCACGAAACGACCTTCACGAAAGTGTCCGTCAGCGCGATACCGGCAGCCTTGTCGAAGATCGACGTGCGGGCGTCGCCCAGGAAGTCCGACGAAACGACAGCCTCCTCGGTGTAACCCAGGATGCCCTTCAGTTCGCCTTCCGAAGCCTCCTTCATGGCAGCGCAGATCTCGTCGTACTTGGCGGGCTTGGCCAGGTTTACGGTCAGGTCGACAACCGAAACGTCGAGGGTCGGAACACGCATCGACATACCGGTCAGCTTACCGTTCAGCTCGGGAATCACCTTGCCTACGGCCTTTGCAGCGCCGGTCGACGAGGGAATGATGTTGCCCGAAGCGGCACGGCCGCCGCGCCAGTCCTTCATCGAGGGACCGTCGACAGTCTTCTGCGTTGCGGTGGTCGAGTGAACGGTGGTCATCAGACCGTCGGTGATGCCGAACTTGTCGTGCAGAACCTTGGCGATGGGGGCAAGGCAGTTGGTGGTGCACGATGCGTTCGAAACGATCGTCTGGCCCTTGTAGGTATCGGTGTTCACGCCGCATACGAACATCGGGGTGTCGTCCTTCGAGGGAGCCGACATAACGACGTACTTGGCGCCGGCTGCGATATGAGCCTCGGCCTTCTCCTTGGTGAGGAACAGACCCGTCGACTCTACCACGTACTCGGCGTTAACCTCGTTCCACTTCAGGTTTGCGGGGTCCTTCTCGGCGGTTACGCGGATAGCCTTGCCGTTTACGATCAGCTGGCTCTTCTCCACGTTGAAATCCACCGTACCGTCGAAACGGCCGTGCATCGTGTCGTACTTCAGCATGTAAGCCATGTAGTCCACGGGAACCAGGTCGTTGATGCCCACCACTTCGATGTTGTCGTTCGTGCAAGCGGCACGGAACACCAGACGGCCGATACGACCGAAGCCGTTGATACCGATTTTAATAGTTGCCATAATAATTTGAATTATTTGTTAATAAAAAATTGCGTTATTTTTTTAACAGCACAAAAGTACATACTTTATATAATTTACGCAAATAAAAAATTAAATTTTTTTACGAACCGCGGACGCATCCGTTTCCCGGCACGCACCCGTCCGCCGGAAACCTCCGCCGTCTTCAGGCGCACAACACCGCGGAAGCCTACTGCGCAGCCAGTTTGGCCCGTTTGGCCATGGCCGAGGCGAAGACGAAATCGTTCAGCTCGCGGTTGTCCGCATGCAGGATGTCGTCCTTCGTCCCCTCCCACCACTTACGGCCGTCGTGGATGTATACAATTTTCTCGCCGATCTCCATCACGGAGTTCATGTCGTGGGTGTTGATGATCGTCGTGATGCCGTACTCCTGGGTGATCTCGTGGATCAGGTTGTCGATGACGATCGAGGTCTGCGGGTCGAGTCCCGAGTTGGGTTCGTCGCAAAACAGGTAGCGGGGATTCATCACGATAGCCCGGGCGATGGCCACGCGCTTGATCATGCCGCCCGACAGTTCGGCCGGATAGAGTTCGTTGGCCCCGTCGAGCCGCACGCGCTGGAGGCAGAAATTCACGCGCTCCATCTTCTCCCGCTCGCTCTGCGAGGTGAAGAGGTCGAGCGGCAGCTTGACGTTCTCCACGACGGTCGAGGAGTCCAGCAGCGCCCCGCCCTGAAAGATCATGCCGATGTCCTTGCGGATACTTTTGCGTTCCCGGAAACCGAGTTTCGAAAAGTTCACCTCGTCGTACCACACGTCGCCCGAATCGGGTTCGTGCAGGCCCACCAGCGTCTTGAGCAGCACGGTCTTTCCCGAGCCGCTGCGGCCGATGATGAGGTTCGTTTTTCCGGTCTCGAATTCGACCGAGATGTCGTCGAGCACCACCCGGCCGTCGAACGACTTGACGATATGTTCGGCGCGTATCATATAAGCAGGACTTGTGTCAGGATCAGGTCGAAAAGCAGAATCACCACGCAGCTGGCCACCACGGCGCGCGTCGAAGCCGCGCCGACCTCCAGCGAGTTGCCCCGGGCGTTGTAGCCGTAGAAGGCCGAAATCGAGGTGATGATGTAGGCGAAGAAGACGGTCTTGATCAGCGTGTAGGTGATCGAATAGGGCTTGAAATCCATCAGCAGGCCGTCGACATAGTCGGCGGGGATCATAATGCCCGTCGCGGCGGCGATGAGGTATCCGCCCAGAATGCCGATCAGGATCGAGAGGATCGTCAGAAAGGGGAAGAAGACCATCGCGGCGACGATCTTCGGGAGGATGAGGTACGAGGCGGAGTTGACGCCCATGATTTCGAGCGCGTCGATCTGTTCGGTGATGCGCATGGTTCCGATCTCCGAGGCGATCGACGACCCGACCTTTCCGGCGAGAATCAGCGCCACGACCGCCGACGAAAACTCCAGGATCATCGTCTCGCGCGTGGCGTAACCCACCAGCGAGCGGGGAATGAACGGCGAATCGAGGTTGATGCACATCTGCAACGTGATGACCGCGCCGATGAAGACCGAGATGATGGCCGTCAGGCCGATCGAGTTGACACCGAGCGACTCCATTTCGAAAATGATCCGCCGGCGGTAGATGGCGGCCTTCTCCGGACGGGAAAAGACCTTTCCCATCAGCATGAAATAGCGCCCTATGAGTTCGAAAATCTTCAACATGCTACTGCTTTTCCTCTTCGAAATCGACGTAGTCGCCCACATCCTTCGACACGCGCTTCTCGGGCGTTCCCGGGGTTTTGTGCACCTTCACCTCGCCTTCGCGCTCCTTGCGCGGCTGCTCTGCAAAGGGCGAGCCGAAACCGCCGAATCCCTTCGGTCCGGACTGCTGTCCGAAGCCTTCGCCGAACTGCTGCTCCATCTGCTTGCGGACCTTGTAGATCCGCCAGCGGAAAGCCAGCATCAGCACGACGACCAAAATAACAAGTCCCATAAGAAAATACAAGATAAACAGCGCGATGCCCTTGAGCAGCGCGGGGGCGCCGAGCGCCAGTATGACGATAAGGAGCGTCGTCAGCGGATTGCGCTGCACGAAGCCCACCAGGGAGTCGATGATTGCCAGTATGAAATTCATTCCGATTTCGGTTTACATCTCCACAAAGGTATGGAAAATTATGCGTATTTCAATTAAATGTCGTAAATTTGGCGTCTGGAAACGAAAAACAAATCACAATCCCATATGTTAACTCCCCTCACCGCCATCTCGCCCGTCGACGGGCGTTACCGTAATAAAACGGAGAAATTAGCCGATTATTTTTCGGAGCAGGCCCTCATCCGCTACCGCATCCGCGTCGAAGTGGAATACTTCATCGCCTTGTGCGAACTGCCGCTGCCGCAGCTGACCGGCATCGACCGCTCGAAATTCGCCGCCCTGCGCGCGCTCTACCTCGATTTCTCGGACGCCGACGCCCGGCGCGTGAAGGAGATCGAGTCGGTGACCAACCACGACGTAAAGGCCATCGAGTACATCATCAAGGAGAAAATGGACACCCTCGGGCTGGAGGCCTATAAGGAGTTCGTGCATTTCGGCCTCACGTCGCAGGACATCAACAACACGGCCATTCCGCTCTCGCTCCGGGAGGCGATGACAGGCGTCTACTACCCCGTCGTCGAGGAGGTCCGCGACGCTTTGGCGTCGTTCGCCGAGCAGTGGCGCGAGGTTCCGATGCTGGCGCGCACGCACGGGCAGCCCGCCTCGCCGACCTCGCTGGGCAAAGAGTTTTCGGTATTCGTCGAGCGGCTCGAAAAGCAGTTGTTCATGCTCCACGACATCGCCGTTCCGGCCAAGTTCGGCGGCGCCACGGGCAACTTCAACGCCCACCGCGCGGCCTACCCCGAAATCGACTGGGTGGCTTTCGCCAACCGGTTCGTGAACGAGACGCTGGGGCTGTGCCGCTCGCAGTACACCACGCAGATCGAGCACTACGACAACCTGGCGGCCATCTTCGACAACATGAAGCGCATCGACACCATTCTCATCGACCTCTCGCGCGACATGTGGACCTATATTTCGATGGAGTACTTCAAACAGCAGATCAAGGCCGGTGAGGTCGGATCGAGCGCCATGCCCCACAAGGTCAACCCCATCGACTTCGAAAACGCCGAGGGCAACTTCGGCATTGCCAACGCCGTTTTCGAGCACCTTTCGTCGAAGCTGCCCGTATCGCGTCTTCAGCGCGACCTGACCGACTCGACCGTGCTGCGCAACATCGGCGTGCCGATGGCCCACGCGGTGATCGCCCTGCAATCGCTGCTCAAGGGGCTGAACAAGGTGATCCTCAACCCCGAGGCGCTGGCGCGCGACCTGGAGAACAACTGGGCCGTGGTGGCCGAGGGCATCCAGACCATCCTGCGCCGCGAGGGTTTCCCGAAGCCCTACGAGGCGTTGAAGGCCCTGACGCGGACCAACGCCCACATCACCCGCGAGTCGATCGCGGCATTCATCGAAACGCTCGACGTCGCCGAATCAGTCAAGGAGGAGCTGCGCGCCCTCTCGCCCTCGACCTACACGGGCGTGTTCCGGTAGGCCGGAACCGGCATCGAAAACAAAGGCAGGACCCGAAAGCGTCCTGCCTTTATTCGTCCCGACGGACCGTCACTCCTTGCAGCAACGCACCGTATAGCCGTAAGACCGGTTCATGTCCAGTTCATTATTGATCGAACCGCTGCTCGACAGTTTGCTGCGGAAGAAGAGGTAATAGGATTTGACCGAAGAGGTTTCCGCCGACCAGTAAGCGCCCGAACCGCCGGTCGAGCTGCGCAGCCCCACGATGGCGCCCGAACTGTAATTGCGATAGCCCTGCGCCGGATACCAGGCCGTCTGTCCCCCGTGGGTATAGGTCATACCGTAGTTCGTTCCGTCCCATACCGAAACGCCGTCGATGTACTGACGTCCCGAAATCAAATCCTCCCATGCACCGGTTTCAGGAACCCTGTACCCCGGCGGGCAGGGGTCGTTGAGCGTTTTGGCCTCACCCCACAATGTCGCGTTCGGCGACGCAAGCCAGTTATAGCCGGTTCCGACCTTATCGTTGTAGAACGTCATGGGATTGGCGGCAGCCCCGTCGGTCGTCGTCGCACTCTTGCTGAAAGCCCAGTCCAGCGCCGGATAAGCGGGATTCACCACCGTGCCGTTCTTTGCTTCGAGGAACGCATTGGCCGAAGTTTCCGTTTTCTCGCCCCCGTAGAACGGGTCCTTGCGCCCCCACTGGTAATACATGCCGTAAGCGTCCGTACCGCCTGCGGTCGTACCTGCGGCGCCCAGGTTGCGGTCCATGAAGACCGTCCCGTTCCCGTAGGTCATCGTCTGCGGAGCGTCGGTCACCCAGACATGCCAGCTCCAGACGACCTTTCCGTCCTGCATCAGGGCGACCAGCGCGTTGCCCCTGCCTTCGCCGACCGTGAGGAAAATATCGCCGGAGGTCGTGTCGAGGGCGACTCCCGAAACGAGTCCTTCGGAGTCGGTCCACAGCCAGTCGGCCGTCATGCCGTCCGCCATCTCGATCGCCGGCTCGAATCCGACCCCTTCGCCGGCTCCGTTTCCGCGTACCCGGGCATTGAAAACATACGTTCCGGGCGCCGAAACCACATAGCAGTTGGCCGTCCCCGCAACGCTCAAGTCGTTAACCTGCGCCGCCGAAAGAGTCCCGCCGTCCGTCAGAGCGATTTCCACCCGGCCGTTTCCGGCCTTTACCGACCGAAACAACTCCACCTGCTCGTCGCCCGTGGCTTCGACCGGATTTCCGGAGCCGTCCTCGATCTGCCACGGCGTCACGGCGGCGTCCGTCGTCACGGTCCAGAAACCTTTATCATCGCGCCCCACGACGGGGACAGGCCCCGAAACAGGCATTTTCGCTCCGGCGGCATCTTTCAGCCAGGGAATATCCTTTTCCGCGGCGAGTGTCCAGTAATACGCATCCCCATCGACCGCAATGCCGATCAGCGGCGCTTCCGCCGCCGCATTGCAGGCTACCGTCACTTCGGTCCCGTCGCAGAACGTAAGGCGCACGCCGTCCTCCGTCTCGGCCAGCGACCGCACTTCCGACTGCGACACGGCTCCGGCCAGCGTCTTCAGCGAGACCAGGCCCGCATTCAGGTCTTCGATCTTTTGCAACAGTTCGGCCGAGGGGGGGGGAACAGGTTTGTCTCCATCCGGGTCCGAAGCCCCGGATTCGCTCTTGCAGCCGCCGAGAAGCAGCGCCCAGGAGCAGATCACAAATAATTTTTTCATCATACCTTGTTTTTTAGTTAATGGTTCCATCTGTTCCGTCCGTAAGGGACAGACTTCACGGAGAATACCGCGCAGGCAAAAACAGGCATGACGACCCGGCAAAGCATGGCGACGACTTCCTCATCCAACCGTAAAAAAGTCTGTCCGAAGAGGTTCGCAGCAACAGGAAAAAGAGGGCCGAAGCAAATAAGGACGCACGGAAAAACCGCCGGCGACGACTTCAGGCGCTCCCTTTCTCCGCAGGAGCAAACACCCTATCGCGCAAGGCAGGTCTTCTGACTTGTCCCCCGAGGCGGCGCCTTCCCGGTCCCGGAGGACCAGTGGCTCAAGAATGCCGCAACGAAAAAGCCCTTGCGGGCGGGACTCACAGCAGCGGGAACTGTTGCCGATTCACACGGCATTCCCTTTTAATTCCCCTCCACGGGGAAACCATTGCACGGCAAAGGTACACTTTTATCGGCAGGAAGCAAGCGATCCGGCGGAATATTTCCGCGAAACGCGCCCCGCCGCTCTGCGCAGCGGACCGTTCCGACCACGATGCGTCCCTTTTCCGGCAGACGGCGGCGCGACTTTGGCACGCGCTTTGTACTTATTTCAGTCAACTGCGGCACAGCAACCGCAGTGAGGTTTCTTCATTTATTTAAGTTTGGGTTAGTAGTTTTAGGAGGGCAACCTCCTGGGGGCAGCAGGCAATCGTGAGATTCCCTGCTGTTTTTTTATCCCCGGAGGGCATCACTAACCGAACAGGTCGTTGAGCACGGCGGCCAGACGATACGACGCCAGGATCAGCTGGCGTTCGGGCAGCAGGTAGGTGTCCGTCACGAACTGCTTGCCGTAGGTCCCGTCGGCCCGCTGCCAGTCGTAGATCACCCGGCAGGCGACGGCCGTTTCGTACAGCCATTCGCGGGGCGTAGCATCAACTCCCGCAACGGCGAAGACCTCCCACACGCGAACCGTGTTTCGGGAAGATCGGCCACAAGGCATCGCTGTCCCCGCCACTCACCCGCCGCAAAATGTCTTTTTCTCCTTCCACGTTACAACGCCGTGAATTTTCCTTTAAAGACACTATCATCAGGCATATGCCACAAATAAAACAACAAAAGGCATAAAACCAAAATTATTCCGGTAAAAATTCCACGACAAGACCCGATATTCCACCAAACGGTCCTCGGCGGACGGCGATTGCAGGTTCGGCACGCGCTTTGTACTTATTCCGGTCAGCTGCGGCACAGCAACCGCAGTGAGGTTTCTTCATTTATTTAAGTTTGGGTTAGTAGTTTTAGGAGGGCGACCTCCGAGGGCAGCAGGCAATCGCGAGATTCCCTGCTGTTTTTTTTTGTCCCCGGAGGTCCTCCTACTAACCGAACAATTCGTTGAGCACCGCAGCCAGGCGGTACGAGGCCTTGATCAACTGGCTTTCGGGCAGCAGGTAGGTGTCCAGCACGAACTGCTTGTCGTAGGTCTCGTCGGCCCGCTGCCAGTCGTAGATCACCCGGCACGCGACGGCGGTTTCATGCAGCCATTCGCGGGGCGTACCCTTGGCCATGGCGGCTTTCTCGCGCTTGGAGAAGGTGTCCAGCAACTGTTGATACTCGCTGTAACTCCAGCCGTGGGCCCCGTCCAGCACACCCCAGTCCCACATCGCATGGTAGGACATCTTCCTGCCGTTGAGGTCCGCGCGGCCGCTCTTGCAACCGGCGTATTTGACATGCGAGGGACAGTGCATGTCACCCACGATGTGGATCACATACATCAGGTTCAGCCGCACGAGCGAATCGCTCATATTCCGGTAGTCTTTCAGCCGGTCGACGGCGCGCATCAGTTCGACGACGCAATTGGTCTTCCCCTTGCGCAGGGTGTCGACCAGTTGCATGCCGGCATCCACATAACTCACATGCTCGACGTTTCGAAATTCGGGCGTATCGCGGTACTTGTCCATCCACGATGCGTAGTAAACGATCGAATGGTCGAGGTAGCGGGCGATATTCCTCTTCGCCCGGGGCGTCAGGTTGCATTCGGCGATATACGCAATGGCGTCGTGGCGTGTGCGGTCCCATGCCTGCGACGGCAGCGCCGCGCAGAGCATAAGGCCCAACAAAAACAGTTTCAGGTTTTTCATTGTCTTTCAAATTAACGGGTTAACGATTCGGCGCGGAAGTTATCGAACTGCACGCGGTTCTTGCTTTTGACCGCCGGGGCGAACACCACGCGGGTCGTAGCATCGGCTCCCGTGATCGTGAAAGAGAAACCCTCCCACGCATTGCCGCGCGACAAGGTGAACGAAATGATTCCGCCCGAAGCGCCTTCGATGGTCCCGGCGCCCTTCAGGCTGGCCGTCAGGGTCTTGTTCGTATCGGCCGCACCGGAGAAATACTGGAAGAAATAGGTGGCGTCGAAGCTGACCTTCACGTCGTCCGTACCGGTAATGCCGGTGAATGCCGGGGTGATCAGGTTGCCCAACGCCGACGACGAATTGAGGTGAATATACCCCGGACGGGTGTAAACGCTCTTGTTGGTCGCATCGTAACCCCAGCCGTTGAGCGACACGGTTCCTTCCTTTTCCAGCAGGTCGAGGCGCACCATCGTATCCACCGTACAATAGGTGTTGATCCAGTCGGTGTTGGTCGCCAGCAGGGCACTGCCGCTCCAGGGATCGGCCCAGGAGAAATCGTCCTGGAAGTAGACCGTGGCCGTCGAAGGAAGGATATCGGCCCGGACCGCCGCCGAAGGCTCCGACGAGCGGAACGTCTGCGGAATCTCCACCTTCGAACTGTTGTAGTTCATGTGGTTGGCCACCACGCGGAAATTGAAATAGGGGTAATTGCCGAAATTCTTCCCGGCCAGCCCGCCGATATGTACGCGGGGTTCCCACGTTTTACCCGTAGCGACCACCTGTCCGTTCGGCAGTTCCACGAAATAGGTGTAATCCGTCGCATCGGACACCTCGGCCCAGGAAGCCTCGAAACCATAGGCGCTGTTGGCGGAAACGGTCACGCCGGAAGGCGTCGCGAGCTGGGGCAATCCGCCTCCGGACGACTTTACGTCGCCCTCGACGGGATCGCTCCAGGCGGATTCCTTATAGGTCTTGTCGCCTTCGGCGGGCAGGGCGCGGACCGTCAGGCGGGCCGAAGTCCCGGCGATCAGTCCGGTAAATTCGGCCGACAGCTCCGTCGTCTTGCCGCTGCGCGAGGCGACCACCTCGCCGCAGTTGAGACAGGTGTAGGAATACTCGTACTCCGCGGCCTGCGAGACCTCGGTCCAGGTGAACTTCACGGAACTTTCGGTAGCGGCATCCTGGTCGAACGTCACCGCAGGAACCGCCAGCGGTATCAGGTCTACCGAAGGTTTGTCGTCCGGGCCCGCCTTGACGATCCGCACGTCGTCCAGAAACCAGCGGTTGGCCTTGGTTTCCTCCACCGATTCGAAGACCAGTTGTGTGGCGTCGGTCGCGCCGTAGACGATCAGCGTCTTCTCCTCCCACTGCACCGGCGTTTCGGTCTGCATGACGAGCACCTTCTCCGTCGACACACCGTCGTTGACCGTACCCGGACCGATCACCCGCACCTGCATGGTCGAGGGGTCCCACGTGCCGTTGGCAGCGACGTAAATACAGCATTTAAAAGTCACCTTGAGATCCGCCGCACGGTTTTTCCGGATGTCCAGCGTCGGGCTTACCAGGCCTCCGCCGCAACCCGCCGCATTGGAACCGCGCCCCATCTTGACATAGCCGATACGCAGGTAAACGCGCTCCTTGAGTTTGTTGTCATCGGTCTTCCACCCCGATCCGACGAGGGCGTTATAGGCCTCCTGCCCGTGGCTTGCCGCCGTTATGCCGTTCCAGTAGGTTTCTGCCGTAAGCGGCGTAGGATACGTCCCGATGTAATCGGTTCCGCCGTATACGTCGGTCACCCACGAAAAATCGTCCTCGAAATAGACGTAACCTTCCGGCTTGCCGTCGTCGCCGCCGACCTGGAAAGCAACCTCCTGTCCCTCGCCGAAGTTGCCCTCGTAAAGGCGGAAGTCGTCGATGCGGTAACCGCCTGCGGGGGCTTCGACCTTAAAATCGAACGTGGGATTGTCCTCGCCGACCCAAAACCGCGCCAGGACCTCTTTCCAGTCGCCTGCGCCGTCGATCACTTCGTATTGCAGGGCGATCAGTTCGTCGCCGCCGTTCCCGACGAGCACCCGGAACCGGTCGGGCGTCAGTTCGCCGCCGGGAGCCAGCACGCCCATCTTCAGACGGAAATAGGAGTCGTCACGGGTCGCCACGTCGCGCACGGAAAACGAGGGCGTCACAGTTTCCGGGCCCTCTCCGGGAACCTCCAGCACGATATTGTTACCGCCCGAAGCCTCGTCGTAGCCCGACGAAGGCGTGTCGGCCGACACGAAAGCGTTTACGCCGGAGAATCCCACCGCCGAAGCACCGACGCCTTCCGGTTCCCACGCCGTATAGCCGCCCACGGCGACCGGCTCCGCAACGGCCGAAGCCCCGGCCCCGGTGCGGATGTAGTAGATAAGTTCATCGGAGGAACCCTGCGTCACCTCGATCTGTGCGGTCACGCCGTCCAGCGAATCGAACCGAAGCGTCGTCGAACGCCTGCCCCCGGGATTCACGGCCGCGGTGACCTTCACCGTCTGGTTGCCGTACGCCGCACGGGGCGCGACGGTCAGCCAGTCGGCATCTTCGTCGAGGTTGATCACCCAATAGACATTCGACAGGACATCGAACGTGACATCGCCGCCTTCGTAGGTCATTCCACGCTTGTTGGCGCTGACCGAAGAAGCGCTGAGTGCGAGCGTCTCATCCCCGGTCCGGTCCGTACTGCAGGCCCCGGCGACCAGCGCCGCGAATCCCAACAGCCATATACTGTACTTTTTCATGCTCTTCGTTTTTCAGGTTATTTCGAGGTCTTCACAAAGGCCTTCGGCCGCTTCATCCGTTCCGAATAGACATTGCCGAAACGGTCGGTGACCGTGATTTCGAGTTCCGACACGGGCGACGACGCCGTCACGCTGAACATGTGCGACGAGCAGCACGACGCCCAGTCGGCATTGGCTTCGTATTTGGCCTCCACGCGGGGAATGTCGAAGGTGATCGTGTGCAGCGGGTCGCGGTCGAAGACACGCTTCACCTCAAGCGGCGAGCCATCCTCCCGCACCTCGACCTTCCAGGCCGGATCGTAGTTCCAGACATTGATATAAACAACGTTATCGCCCACTTTTCCATAGTCGTCGCCCTTGTTGTCACGGCTCGCATACTGGGCCAGCAGCGCCTTGTAGGTGCTGTTGTCGAGGTGCTTTTTCACGGTGTTCATGTCGTACGTGCGGAACTGGTATCCGGCAGGTTCGCCGATGCCCTTGTAGCTCCACTTCACGTCGGTCGAATTGACCGTATAGATTCCGTAACCGGCAGGCGACCCGTCGACGCAGATGGCCCGGTCGGAAAAGAAAGTGCTCCACCACCATGTTTCGCAGACGGCGGCCGTGTTGTGTTCGATCACTTTGTCGTTGATGACCATCGTGGAGTTGTGGTGCGTATGCCCCGTTATGAAATGCACCTCGGAGAAATCCCGGACGGCATTCATCAGCGCCCCGGTTCCACCCGTGGCGCTCGGCATCTTGGCCGTGTTGGCGAACGAGGCGTTGTAATTTTCGTAGAGCTGGACATGCAGACAGACCACCAGCGGCGCCGTCTTATCCTCGACGGCAGCCAGGTCTTCGGCCAGCCAGGTCATCTGCGCCAGCGACACGACGCGGTTGTAGTCGCGGCTGCCCAGCACGCCGTCGCTGCCGCCCGTATTGATCCAGTCAATGTCGTCGAGTACCACGTAGTGCACCTTGCCGAGGTTGAACGAATAGTAGTTCGGCCCCAGCGTCCTGCAATAGGAAAGCTGCCCCGGGGCGTCGCCCTGCACATAGGGGTCGTTATCGTGGTTGCCCATCGCGTGGAATACGGGCACGGAATATCCGTTCCGGGAAAGCCACTGCCGGTAGTGCGGAAGCCGGAAATTACGGTCGTACCAATACCTGTCCCAGGTCATGTCGCCCGCCATGAGGCAGAAAACCGGCACGGAGCTGGCATCGGCAAAAGCCTGCGTTTCAGCGATAAACCCGTTTTTGAAATTGCGCAGGTCGTTCTGCTTGTCGGCCAGGTGCAGGTCGGCGCCCACCAGCATGACGTGGTTTTCGGTATCGGCCTCCACCAGCTCGAAGTTATGCTTCTCGCACACCCCGGCCTCGTCGGTCAGTCCGGCCCAGAAGCCCATCATCATATTGTTATCGAGCGCAGCGGGCAGGTAACCCTGGGGAATCGTGATAAAGACATACCCCAGCGTCTTGAGCGACGGAATCCAGTAGTAACCGTTCTCATCGGTGGTGACCGTCTGCAACCCGTCCGACACGCGGACACCCGGCACGCCTTTGTCGCCGCAGAAGACAATGCCCTTGATGTTCATGCCCTCCTTGTCGGGAACTTCCTGGTCGGTCGTAAGGTAGATTTTCACCGTGGCGACATACTGCTCCTGCGCACCGCGAACCACATAAACGTCGTAGCTCTCCCGGGCGATCGCCGCAGGTATCACCACACGGGCCGTCTTGGCCGTAACGCCGCTTACCGGCAGGTCGAACACAGCGGCGTCGGCCCGGAACGAAACCACGTCGCCCGCCTCGAAGCCTACTCCCTGCAGGGTCAGCGTCTGCCCGGCATACACGCTCATAACGGGCGCGAGGTAGAGATTGCGCACTAGCCTCCGGGACTGTTCGAACTCCGGGGAATCGCTCTCCGAGCACCCTGCCGCGAGCAGGAAGCCCGCGAACAGGACGAAGAGCATTTTCAATTTGAATTGACCTATTTTCATCGTTCGGATTTTTAACGGTTTATAAATCGAGGCACGACATGCGTACGACACCGATGCGGCTGGTTCCCGAAGCGGTGTTCTCCGTGTCGCTGGCATTGCGCTGGCGGGTAGCCCGCAGACGGATCGAGAAACTTTCGCGGTCTTTCAGCTCGTCGGGCAGCACGAAGAGGTATTCGGGCGCTGCGATGCTGTTGTGCCAGTTCGAAGCCACGTATTCGTTGCCGATCGGCGTCCAGGTTTTGGCATTGTCCGTATCGGCCCACTCCATCTGGAAGTACATCGGGCCTGCGGTGTTGCTCGAGGCCGTAAACTGGAGTGAAATCTGCCCCGTAAAGCCTTTCGTCGAGAGGTTCGAGAGAATCCAGCAGCAACCGTCCGTATCGGTATTGACCGCAGCGGTATTTTTCCACCACCCCTGCGCCATCACGGCGACATACTGCACCCCTTTGGTGTTGCCGTAGGCCGGGAGCCATGCATTCTTCACCGCATCCCATGTCGCCGCCGTACAACGGGCATGCGCCCACGCCAGGTACATCTGCTGCGTATTTCCCGAAGTCGATCCCAGCACGTCCTCGCCGACCGAATGTTTGAGCTGTCCCTGTCCGACGGACGCCGTCACCGACTGCATGGCGCCTGCATTGTCGGTCCACGGACCGATCTGCATGACGGTCTTCGAAAGGCGGCTTGCGGCCGGGGCCTTGAAGTTGGTGATGTCCGACTCGCGGCGGATGCGCACGCACCAACTCTCGACCGGACGGCGCATCTGGTCGCGGCCGTCGTAAACGTCGCATTTGTAACGCTTGTTGACGATACCCGTGATATCGCCGGCCCCTTCGGGAATCATCGAAAGCGCCCGCTCGGTGAACGACCACGTGGTGTAGAGTTTAGCCGTATTGCCCTTGGCGTCGCGCAGGTAATGGCCGTACTCGATCGTCAGGTCGTTGTAATCCGCCGAAGCCTGATAGGCGGCTCCCTGTTTGATACCGAGGTACGACACCCCTTCGTTGATGTTGACCAGCGTCCCGTAAGGCAATGCGAATTCAACGTTGCGCAGCGTCACCAGCCGGTTCTCATACGCCGGCAGCTTCGTCAGGTCATCAATCACGACCGGTTCGACGGGTGTTCCCGCCACGGCGCTCTGTACGGCCGTCGACGAAAGCCCGGCAATCTTCAATCCGTTGGTATAGGCGTCGCGTTCGATATGCTGTCCGTACATGTGGAGCGTAACGACCTGGTTCAGGTCGCAGGTATTGTCCGCCGCATCGTCGAATTCGATCCACAGGCCTCCGGTCTCGTCCTGGATGAACATCGTGTTGTTCACCTGCTCGCCGCCTCCGGTCGAATAGGCCACCGGATAGTTGCGCGTCGTGCGGTCGCTGATCACGCTGCCCGCGACATAGACGTTGCGCGCGATCTTACCCTCGCCCATCGCCAGCAGGTCGGCGACCGTGATCTTTTCGGCCTCCTCGAAGGCGCTCGACCGGTCGGCCTGCATGATGGCGAACACACACGACACCGAAGTGCCGTAAGCCCGGATACGCACCTGCGCTTCACGCGGCTCGGAGCCCGGATTCGCCGCACAGGTGAAAGTTTGGCTCACAGGCGTGAAGTCGCCGATCGTAACCCACGAGGCATCGGCCGGATCGACCAGTTCGGCCACCCAGTCGATATTCGACTCGACGCCCACGGTGAAGGTCTCGCCCTTGACCGAAACGGTCTTGCCCGACTCCTTGACGTTGACCTTCAGTTTGGGCTCGTCGCCCGCCTGGTTGAACCGGATCGTCGCCACCGAAAGGCCGTCGACCACGATATTCAATGTCCCGTGGCGCTGGTAGGCCGTCGTATTCTTCTCGACCATGGCCGAGAAACGGGCGTCGCCGACACCCTCCGTCGGCCAGTAGGACAGCCATTCGAGGTCCTCTTCGTAGGTGGGTACGAGTTTCCAGCTTCCGTAGTTGGAGTACATCAGAAAATCCTGTGTCCCGCCCGCCGTATTGAACGACACCTCCTGAATCCCGTTTTTGTCGTTATCGAGGATATAGACATATTTCTCCTGCGTCTCGTCCTTTTCGCACGACGTGGCCAGCGCCGCCGAAACCAAGGCGGCCGCCCCGGCGGCAAAGATGCAAAGACGTTTTATCATCGTTTTCATAGTCCAGTCTTTTTCGGTTATTTGATTCCTTTGTCGACGGCAGCCTTACTCCACCAGACGGGGGTCTTCATGTCGTCGGCGCCGCCGTAGTAGGTCCTCAGGCGTTCGACGGCCGCATTGTAATTCTCCTTGTTGGTCTCCATCGTATTGGTCGGATAGACCAGACGCGTCGGCAGGATGTGGTCGTTGAACGTACCGCTGCCGATCGTCAACACCGGATACCCCGTGCGGCGATAATCGGCCCACGCCTCGTAACCGACCCAGAACAGGGCCACGTATTTCTGGTTGATGATCGATTCGAGCGTTCCGTCGTAGGGGACATTCGCCAGGAAATTCTCGATCACCTTGTCGGTGATGTTCAGTCCCGTCGTATCCACCTCTTTCCAGTAATTGATCGAAGCCCGGATGGCGTTCTGGTAACAGGCGGCGGCGTCCCCCGCGATCCATCCGCGCTGGATGGCTTCGGCCTGGATGAACAGCACTTCGTCGTACTTCATCAGCGCGTAAGGTGAAGCATAATCGCCCAGATTGGCTTTGTTGAGGTTTGCGATACCCGTAAAATCGGCCTCCTGCGATTCGATACCGCTTTGGCCGCCTTTCCAACCCTCGGCGCCCGACGGTTGCTGGAACCAGATACCGATGCGCGGATCGCCCGAATGATTCATCATGTCGACGATCTGCTCCGCAGGGCGGCGTCCGGTCGAGGTGGTGAACTGCGTATTCAGCTTCGTGCCCCAGTAGTTGACGAAAGGCTCCACGCTTTCATAAGACATTTTGGCATTGTCGCCGTTGCTTGCAAAAACCGGATACCGGTCCGGATTATTGAAGATTTCGGCGATCTTCGCGGCAACGCCCATGGCCGCATTGCGGTTGCTCAACCGCATGAGCAGGCGCAGGTAGAGCGAATTGTTGAACTTGCGCCATTTCGAGATATCGCCTTTGTAGAGCAGGTCACGCTCGGCGCTGGGTAGTTTCAACGAACTGTCGTAAAGCGAATTGGCATGCTCCAGGTCGGCAAGCAGCGCCCGGTAGACCGCCTCCTGCGAGTCGAACACCGGCTGTTTGATACCCTCGGACGAACCTTTGAAAGCCTGCGAATAGGGAGCGTCGCCGAACAGGTCGGCAATGTTCTGCAGGAACAGCGTCCGCAACGTGAGTGCAATAGCCTCGTAATTGGGGTCTTCTTTCCGGACAGCCAATTGGCGCATGTGGTCGGCATTGGCCGCCTGCATGTAGAGATTGCTCCAGGCCGACGCACCCACCGAATTCTCGATCACATAACGGTGGTAGGTATTGTTGCCCGAGCCGGCGATCGTATACTGGATCAGCTCGCCGTTGAGCTGCCAGGTCCGGTAGAGGAATACCTCGGTCCCCGAATAGAGCAGTTCCTGGATCATGCCCGCAGGGGATATCTTCCACTGTTCCATTTCGTTGGGGTTGGTATTGTATTCTTCGAATTTGGTCATACAGGCGCTTGCCGCCGTGAGCAGCAGGGCCGGGATCAAGATATATTTCAGCATTTTCATAATCGCGTCAGTTTTAGAATCCGAGTTTGAGACTGAATCCGTAGGAACGGGTCATCGGGTAAGCGCCCGTCTCGACGCCGCGGTAGAGCGACGATCCCGAAAGCGAAGCCACCTCCGGATCGAACTGCGGGAAATTCGTGATGCAGAACAGGTTCGTGGCAAAGAACGACAGCGAGACGTTCTGGAACACCTTGGTCTTGGAGCAAAGTTTCTTCGGCAGCGAATATTCGACCCGCAGTTCCTTCATTTTCAAATACGAGGTGTCGAAAACATTGGATTCGGTGTTGCCGCGCGGATAAATGACCGTATTGTAGTAATCGACCGCATCGGTGGTGATGGTGTTGTTCGGCGAATAGACGCCGTCGGCGGAGACGTTGACGCCCGGATGAATCAGGCCGTCGTAACGTCCCTCGAGCGAATTGGTCAGCTTACCCATGTAGGAGAGGATCGAATTGGTCAGCGAGTAGGCTTTGCCGCCATACGAGGCAGCGAACGAAGCGGAAACGGTCAGGCTTTTATAACTCACCGTCGTCGTCAGGCCGGCCTTCCACTGGGGGTAAATACTGCCCAGGTCCTTGAGGTTGGTAGCGTCGAGGATGGGATTTCCGGTCGAGGCATCGACGATATGCTGTCCCGAACAGTCGATCTTATGCCCGTCGGCATCGTAGTAAAAAGCACCTTTGGGCGCTGTTTCGAGCCCGTATCCGTAGATACGCCCCAACTCTCCGCCCGGATAGGCGTAGATGAAGACTTTGCTGCCGATGGTATTGCTCGCATTGAGCTGCCAGACATTGACGCCCGGGGGCAACTCGACCAGTTCATTCCAGTTCTTCGACCAGTTGGCATCGATATTCCAACGCCAGTTTTTGGTTTTCACGAGCTGGAACCGCGCCGAAAGTTCGATACCCTCGTTACGCACGCAGCCGGCGTTGATGACCATCGACGAAGCGCCGGTCGCCCAGTCGGAGGGGACGTTGATGATCTGGTTCGTCGTCTCCGAACTGTAATAAGCAAAGTCGAAAGAGATGCGGTTTTGCAGGAAGTGGCCTTCGAAACCGACCTCCCAGCTCTCGACATTTTCGGGTTTGAGCCGGTAGTTTTTGGTCGATCCGGGCAGTTTGTAAGCCCCGGTGAAAACCGATGAATTGGAGTAGGAACCCAGGAGCTGGTAAGGCTCCGTATCGTTACCCACGTTGGCCCACGAACCGCGAATCTTGAGCATGTCGATCCACTTGGCCTTGTTGCGCAGTTTGAACACCTCGTCGAGCAGCACGCTGGCGCTCACCGAGGGGTAAAAGTAGGAGTTGTAACCGGGAGCCAGCGTACTCGACCAGTCGTTGCGGCCGGTAATATCAAAAAAGAGCATGTCGCGCCAACTGAGCGAAACCAACCCGTAGAACGAATTGATCGACTTGGTTTTACGCAGGTTGTCCACATCGAGTTTCCCGTTGACGTTCTGCAAAATGAACACGTTGGGTTCTTCGAGCATATTGGCCGTCAACCGCACGGAATGATACTTATAGAGCATGTTGTTACCGCCCAGCGACGCGTTGAGCGAAAAATCGCCGAACGTATCGCGGTAGCTCAGCAGAAAGTCGTTGTTGAGTTCGATGTTGCGGATCGTTTGTTCGCGGTACATTCCGTCGAGGTAGGCATGCGTGTACTGCGGTTTCTGCTGCGTACGGAAATCGTTGCTGAAGTCGATGCCCGAACGCACGGTCAGCGACAGTTTCTCGGGAATAATATGCCCCGTCACGCTGGCATTGCCGTAAACACGGTCTTTGGCCTGCGTATTCAGACATTCGTAAACAATGAAATAGGGATTGTCCATCAATCCGTTAATCAGCTTCACCGAAGAATCGCTGCCCGAATAGTAGTCGACCAGCCGGCCGCTGTTCCATTCGTTGTATGCATCGCGGGCCGAAGCGCTCACAGGTTGCCAGAGCAACGTTTTCAGGGGCGACGAATTGCTGTATCCCCCCACGGGCAGGTTGTCCGAATTTTTGCGGTAGTAGCTCAGTTTCAATCCGGCCTCGATGTATTTGTTCCGCTTGCTGATAGCCGAAAGCGTGAAGTTCTGGGTGCTGAAACCCGTATTGGGCACGATCCAGTCGTTGCGCGTATCCTTGACCGACACGCGCAGCGACGAGCCATGGCCGTCGCTGGCGTCCACCGCCAGACTGTTGGTGTAGGTAACGCCCGTCCGGAAGAATCCCTTGTACCAGTCGCATACTTCGTACGGAAGCCGCGTATAGGTCCCCGTCGCCGGATCGAACGAGGCATACATGTAACGCATCTGCCCCTGGATTTTCTCGCCGAACTGGTAACGCGAATGGAATGCATTTACTTTTTTGCCGGTATCCGAATGATCGGCGTCGACCGTGTAGAACGAATATTCGTCGGGATTCAGGCCGTTGGTCATATGCCCCGTATTGATGGTCGTTTTGCGGAAGTCGCCGGCGCCGTATACATTCTGGAAATCGGGCCAGTAACCCGCCTTGTCGAAGGTTACCGAGGTGGTAAAAGTAACCCCGATGCCCTTCTGCTTGCGGCCCGACTTGGTCGTAACGATGATGGCGCCGTTGGCGGCGCGCGATCCGTAAAGCGCCGTTGCAGCCGGGCCTTTCAGCACCGAGATCGACTCCACGTCGTCGGGATTGATGTCACCGGCGCCATTGCCGTAGTCGATCGGGGCGTCGTCCGATTCGTAAGAACCCGACGACGTATTGGAATCCATACCGCTGCCGATGGGCACACCGTCGACCACGAACAGAGCCGTATTGTTGTTATACGAGAGCGAGCCCTCGCCGCGCAGCGTGACACGGACCGATCCGCCGGGTCCTGCGGCCGACTGGTCGAGATTCAGACCGGCAACCTTACCGGCCATACCGCTCAGCCAACTGCCGCTGGCATTGTTGGTGATGTCGTCGGAGCCGATCTTCGAGACGGCATAGCCGAGGCTCTTCTCCTTACGGGTGATACCGAGGGCCGTCACCACCACGTCCTCGATGCTGTTGGCCGCCGCCCGGAGCTGGAAGTCGATACGCGTACGGGCGTTCACCGTCTCCGTCACCGAATCGTAACCCAGATAGGAACAGACAATTTTGCCGTTTGCCGGAACATTCAGCGTATATTCGCCGTTGGCGCCGGTGCTCATACCGAGGGTCGTACCCTCGACGATCAGCGTCGCACCGACGAGCGGCACGCCGTCGGCATCACGCACCGTACCGGTTATTTTCGACTTATTAGTCAAAACGGGTGCTGAAACGCCTCAAAAACAGGAAAACGCCACGCTATAGGTCAAAACGGGTGCCGA
>ENA-UEQO01001190-UEQO01001190.1-human-gut-metagenome-genome-assembly--contig:-NODE-1190-length-27935-cov-12.751274_pt1 | contig 27935 bp, 36 predicted proteins | sample MGYA00242938_ERZ507940 | MGnify/ENA primary metagenome ERZ507940 (study PRJEB26167, sample SAMN06115517) | human gut metagenome | host: Homo sapiens | place: China:Chongqing | collected 2014-12-03... | reverse complement strand
AATGGCATATGAAGTGGTCATGTCCTATCATCTTCATATGCCATCTTATTTTTTAGGGACATTTACTGAATATCCCTGTATAGCTACACACAAAATTACTTTTTTTGACTCGTTCGGAAATAAAGAAGTTATCATCCGTAAATCCTGTCCATATCGTTCTACTGCCAGCTGTTTTTAATTTCTTCTCAAATTTATTTTCATTCCGAATATATTCCCTGAACAGGTCTCTTTTATGTTTTCCTTCTTGCTCTTGTTCTATCGTGCATCCATACACTTCTGTGTTGGATATGATATATAACGGTCAAAGTAAGACTTCCACGCTTCCTGCTGCAATCCCAGAGTGCAGAGCTGGATGATTTCCATAGAGAAATCTTCCGGGGTACTGCTTTCCATAAACACACCGTTGGGCGTATAGCGCACAGCTTTCTCCAAGATACCGGCTTGAGTCAGGAAACTGTCCAGGAAGGGGTGTTCCTCTTGAGAACCCAGGTCTCGGTCGTTATTGTCGGTGATGTAGATGTGCGTCACGTCACCTTTTTCGTCGAACTTGGCTCCCCAGATGTTGATGGCATGCAGATAGCCTCCTTTATACGAAAGGTTGCACTCTATGGCCTGCTGGCTGCGGAAAGCCTGTTTCAGCGTTTCGGTGAAGGTGCTTCCTTGCACTACAGGTACATAGGATGCTATTTTAGCATTTTCGCCCAGGACGGCTTTAAAGAAACCATGCTCCACATCGGGTTTGGCTTCCTCTATGGGACGGCCAGTAAAGAACCAGTCCAAGGCTTCGTATACATGTCCGCCTTTGTTGGGAAAGGCTTTTTTGTAATGTTCAAACACTTCACACTGGAGTGCGTTGAGGTATTCCTTGGGGCCTGTGTACGCGAAGCGCTCCACGTATTCTTTGTTTTGGTCCAGCCACCAGTAAATCATGTTGGAGGCTGCTGCCGCCCAGCACATTTCAGAGTCTCCTTGAGGGGGATACAGCGGATTCACCTTGTTACAGTCATACCAGCCGTAGTCCTTTTTCCACTTCAGTCCAAGTGTGGAGTAATGCTTGCCGTCTTTTGGCACATCGAAGGCGTAGCCCCATTTATCGGTAGTGGGGATGTCTTTCAGGCCATAGGTCCATACCGTCTTATTGGCCCAGTCATCCACCGGCTGGTTTTTATCCAGCTTCAGTCTCAAGGTGAGTTGCTGACCGGGCATCAATGCGGTGAACGCTTCGCCGCCCTCCAATTGTTGGGGAGCCCGGTAAGTAAAGATTTCACCGCCTACGCTGATTTCTATCCATCCCTGCTGCCGCCAGGCATCACGGATGGTCTGTGGGGGGAGCACAGCGTAATAGACTGCTTCGCGGGTTGGATGAAAGAGGACATCCTCCGCAGGCATCTGTGTGTCTGTTGCCAACAATGCGCCACTGGAGGTATCGACCGTTACCGTGAGGCAAGCGTGTACTTGTACCGTGGCCTGTGCCAATTGCTCGGTCGAAAAGGTATGAGCGCTGGACAGGCTAAGTTTTATCAAGCTGAGCCGATGCTGAAAAGAAAGCGTCACAGGAGTCCCCCTATCGGCTTCTACAGAAGCCACCAGCAAATCGGAAGCGAAAAAGTCCTCGGCCTTCCGTTGGTCTATTGCCACGGAGTGGGTAAATGTTTCTGCATCTTGAGCAGGCTGCGCAGGATAAAAGGCGGTGAAGCGGGCACGCGGACTTCCGATTTCCGTCCAGGTAAGCGCTGGCAACCACCCGTTGGACGTAAGTTGTAAGGTATATGGTATACGCCCGGCCAAGTGCAAATCTTGCGGAGTGACCTGCAAAGAAATCCGGTCTCCGGGCTGAAACTGTTCGTTTCCTTTATCGCCCATCTGCATCCGGGTGGCTGCCGATGGAGTAATGGTGGCCGAAATTCGTAGGGTATCTTCACTCGGACCAAACAACCTTTCTTCTTCGGTGCATCCGGTCAGCAACAGTGCTATTGCCAGCTTACAGCTGAAAGCACATAGAATATTTAGTCTCATCTTTGTTCAGTTCAATCTATTATAGAATGATTTCGCCGTTGGCCTCTCCTTGGTTTCCCCACGGACCGATGCTTTGACCGGTAATCGAGAAGGAGTTTTTGCTCACTTTCACCGCCAGCGTAAATGCCTTGCCGCTTTCCAGTGTGGTCAACGGCGAATCGCCTACCTTTAAATCACTCAGCCTGAAGTTTTGGGTACGCTCGCCCACCGCTATTTTCACTTCTATGTTGCCCACTGCCTGCGGAGGCAGAATGAAATGCGCCTCGGTACCCTGGGTATGCAATTGTGCGGGTAGGCCGGCAACACCCTGCACTGTAGCCGTCAACAGATTTATCTGTGCTTGCGGCAGGAAGCTGCTAATCGTTACCTGGGTTTTCGCCAAATCGCCATCCGACACGGTGGTACCGTCGGCCTGTAACTGTACAATGAATCTATGCATTAGATGAGTGAACTGTAGCGGCACTTGGATGGTGACTCCTTCTTGCACCGTGGCAGGAGCGGCTGCCAGAAAATCAGCCGTAGCGGCAGATGTATCGGTGACATCCCAGCTAAAGGCTGCCGGATTAGGGGCCGCTACTGTTGGATAGCAAGCCGATACTTTCAGTTCCTGCCCTACCTCTTTCAGCTGAACATCATTCCAATAATACGTATGCCCGTAGGTATAGGAAAAATCCTTGATAAACCGCCCGTCTTTACCCATGAAAAAAAGGGTATTCACGTCGCCGTCGGTAAACTTGCCTTTTCCGCTGGCATCGAGATGCGGAGCGCGAGACAAGGATACCCCCTGAATAGAGGAAGTAATCAAAAACGGCTGATTATCAGGCAGCGTTTCTTCTTGGCTGCTACATGCCGCCAGACCGCACAGATTGAGCCCTAGTCCGAGACAGACACACTTGATGCTTTTTTCTCTCATAATGTATTGATTAATATTTAATTCCGGCTGCGAAAATAAGCATATTCATTGGAATAGAAGTTGCCCCGTTTCGAATAAATAACAAAAAAAATGTATATTTATAGTATCATTGGAAACTACAATATCGAAAATATGATTACCAGATGCTGTCTTGAAATCATCAGGATTTGTAATCCGGACTGTGTGTGCTGCCCTAAAACGAAACAGAAAAAGCATAACTTATTGCTGGAAGAGTATCACATCCTGATGGACAAGATTGCCGGAAATATTAAATTCCTCTCTCTGCTGAATTCACCCTCTTCTTTTACTTTGTTTTTATAGGTATCCAACTGTCTACTAAGGCCTGATGTTCTTTCATCCATTGGCGGACGGCATAGGTTTCTGTTTTTTGTGTTTTTTCTACAGTGGTCATCAGCGAGCTGATTTGCTGATCGTCCAGTCGGATATTTCGTAAAAGTCCGGCGACAAACGGATATTTTTCTCTAAAACCTTTCCAGGCTACGGTATGGATGGATTCGGCTTTTCCATATATCTGTTTGGGGTCATCGAGTATTTTCAGCCTATAGCGTCCGAACATCCAGTGTGGAGTCCAGCCGGTTACTACTATCCATTCTTTTTTTGGGATTGCTTTATCTAATGATGTGGTCATGGCAGGGGCGCTTGCGGTCATCAGTTTATAGTCCAAGCCATATTCGTTTAATGCTTTTTCGGTTGTTTTCATGATTCCGGCTCCTGCGTCAATACCGATGATTTGACCGGAGAACTTATCTTTATGTCCGTTCAATTCTTCAATGGATTGAATGGTGACATATTCAGGTACTACCAGGCCGATGCGTGCATTGTCGTATACATTGCCGATGACTTCCAGCTTGTCTCCGTATTGTTCCATATAATCATGCATGGTTACCGGTAGCCATACATCCATGAATACATCTGCTTTTTTGCGCGATAACGATGCGAAGATAGGAGCCAAATCAGCGTTCAGCATCGTACATCGTAGCCATGTTCTTCCAATATCACTTTTACCAGATAAGACATTGCGATACCTTCTGACCAGTTGGCATAGGCTATGCTGATTTTCTTATTGTCATTGAGATTACCGCAAGCTGTCGGCAGCAAGGCTGCCAACAACAGTACGGCTATTATTTTCAGTCTGTTCATATCGTTTATTTCTTTTCAGTTCTATAATTTTTTCTTTTTGCCTTGTGCCATACCTTGGGTGATACGGTCCAACACAATAGCTAATATAACGACGGCTATCCCGCCTTCAAATCCAAGTCCTATTTTCATTTGGGTAATTCCTTTCAATACAATTTCTCCCAAGCCGCCGGCGGAAATCATAGCGGCAATCACCACCATGGACAGAGACATCATGATAGTTTGGTTTATTCCCGTCATTATAGTGGGCAGTGCCAGGGGGAGCTGTACCTTGTAGAGCAACTGCCAGGGAGTGGCACCGAAAGAGCGGGAAGCTTCTACCACGTTCTTCGGGACTTGGCGGATGCCGAGCCCAGTTAGCCGCACTACAGGTGGCATGGCGAAGATAACGGTTGCAAATGCGCCCGGTACGGTACCCAAACCAAAGAATAGTACTGCCGGAATCAGGTATACAAAAGCGGGCATGGTTTGCATGAAGTCCAGTATGGGACGCATGATTTTATTACACCGATTGCTGTTGGCAGTCCAGATGCCTAATGGCACGCCCAGCAGCAGTGCAAGACAAGTGGATGACAATACGAGAGCTAATGTCTGCATGGTTTCTTCCCAAAAGCCCATTCCGTAAATAAGCAATAGGCCCAAAATGGTAAATACGGCTGTTCCTTTGCCCGATTTTATCCAGGCAAGAACTGTCAAAGCGATGATGGTAATGTAAAAGGGGATGCCGTACAGTACATGTTGGAAACTGTCTATAAAACCACCGATACCTATGCTCAGAGTGTCGAAGAATGTAGCGAAATGGTTGGTGAGCCAGTTGATGGCTGTTTCTATATATTGTCCTATGTTTATCATAATTCTATTGCGTTTTGAATGATTTCATTAATTTCTTCCTTGTTTTTTCCGGTCACTTCGATGATGAGTGACGACAATGGAACTACTCCCTGAAATTCCCGGTTCTCGTTTACTACCCAGATAGGAGAATTAGTGCGGGTCATAAGCGGCAGGATGTCCTCGAGTATGGTATCGCTCAGTACAGAGTGTACTTCGTGACGTACAACGGTGTCTATCGAACGGATTTGTTCTTTTCGCAGCTTTAGCAGGTCGTTTAGTCTGACCTCTCCAATCAGTATATTGCCGACATCTACCACCGGAAGGACAGTGAGGTTACGTTCTCGCATTTTACGGATCAATACCTCGGGACCTTCTTTCTTCAGTCTCGCCACAAGCGGCTTGTCTGCCATAATGGAACTGGCGGTGATTATTTTGGAGCGGTCTACATTTTCTACGAAACGTTCTACGTAGGCATTGGCAGGTTCGGTCAATATTTCTTCGGAAGTACCTGTCTGTACAATTTCACCGTCTTTCATGATGGCGATGCGGTCGCCCAGCTTGATGGCTTCGTTCAGGTCGTGAGTAATAAAAACAATTGTCTTTTTCATTTTCGACTGTAGGGTCAGTAATTCATCTTGCATCTGTACACGTATCAGTGGATCAAGGGCGGAGAAAGCTTCGTCCATAAGCAGCACTTCTGGGTTATTGGCAAGGGCGCGTGCCAAGCCGACACGTTGCTGCATGCCGCCGGAGAGCTGCCCTACCATTTGGTTTTCATATCCTTTCAGTCCAACTTGCTGCATGCACTCCATAGCTTTCTTTTCACGTTCTTCTTTTTCTACTCCTTGCAGTTCCAATCCGAAAGCAATGTTGTGCAAAACGGAGCGGTGGGGTAGTAAGCCGAAGTGTTGAAATACCATGGCAAGTTCCTTTCTGCGTATTTGCAGCAGTTGTTGCTTTGAAGCCTTCGAAATATCAGTATCGTTGATTATTATTTCTCCTGAAGTGGGACGTATCAGTCGGTTGATGCAGCGCAGCAAGGTCGACTTTCCACTGCCGGAGAGTCCCATTATTATAAATATTTCGCCTTCGTTGATGGATAGATTGGCATCTTTTACGGCAACGGTACACCCGGTTGCCTTTAATATTTCCTCTTTAGTTTTACCTTCTTTCAGCATTTTCTCTGCTTTATGCTTTTCTTTTCCAAAGATTAGATATAGGTTTCTAATTTCGATTTTACTCATAATAATATTGTCTTATTTTAATATAGTTTCTGGTTCACATTTTATTTTCACACCGGATGGGTTTATTTAACTCGGATTGTTTCGGGACGGGACGAGTAAATATGGAATTAAAATGAGGGATTTGTCGTTTTACTGTTACATAAACGGATTGTCGTTTTGTTTTGTTCAAGGAGATATAAAAAACGTCTCATTTTTGTAAGCAATATGGAAGTGATAGAATTTATAGATAGTCTTTTTTTTAGGAAAGCTACTTGGATTTGGCTTAATTTTGTATGCGTTCGACAGATTATTTATACCAAATATTTGGTGGTTTCGAAAACTTCCTTTACTTTTGCGCCCCGAAAAGGAGAGGTGCTCGAGTGGTTGAAGAGGCACGCCTGGAAAGCGTGTATACCCCAAAAGGGTATCCGGGGTTCGAATCCCCGTCTCTCCGCTGGAAAAAATGTAAAACAAAGAAAATCCCTGTAAATTAATACTTTACAGGGGTTTTGTTTTTGGTGCGTAGCAAAAATAAGCATATCAAAGCACAAAAAACGTAACGATTTTAATAGAATTAAGGATCATATCCAATCCTTTAATTCTTTATAAAGGAATAATATACCCAATAGATAAAAATCCAAGCCATATCTCCGGCAAGCAGACTGATAATTCGTTGCCTGAATTTTAAATCATACTTTTCCGCTTTCAACTGTTTTAGTTTGGGAAAGAAGTCGCTTGGCAGGTAATGCCTTTTAAACAAGTAAAACGGGGCGAACATAAACATGAAGAGCAATTCCCACCATTTATAGCTGATATTCCTGTTCCTTTCGTTGCGCTTGTCCATGCGTGCCTGTTCTGCACGTGCGGCGGCATCCAGCCTTCGCATGAAGGCTTCCTCTTTCTCCTCCATGATGTCGGCTATTATCTTGTCGTCCACGCCTCGGTTATATAGTTCCAACTTCGCCTGCTGTACCTGTTTGTCGGTATATTCGCCTGTCACGTTATTGGCAATCAGCAATAACTCATCTGTTACATATTTTTTAAATTCTTTATTCATTGCATCTAATGTTTTGGTAAGGGACACTTTGACTATTGTTATAAACGTTTTCCATTTCCTTGTATTTTCCAACGGAAGTCGGAAGGATTGAAAGCGATAGTCAACGAATCTATTTCTTTTTTAGTTTATAAATATAAGGTAATGAAAGGTTTTCTGCAAATGAAATTCTTGCTACGCCCATATCATAGTTGACTCTTATCGACAAAGGAATATCCGGGTCTTCATACCAATATTCAATGACTGGATACAATGAACCATCCTCTGTAAAATCAGTTTCTGAAGAGATGTAAGCATAATCGGATATGGAAGCATAACCTTTATATACATCTACCTGCTCCCCCTTTTCGATAGAAGATAGAGCGAAATAAATCCTTTTTTTATTGATTCTTTTGATTATTAACTCTTGATATACCGTGTTATTCTTATAACACAAGGTATCTGTATCCAATACTTGGCCTATAACTGTCATAGACGGAAACAAGAAGAGTAAAACTGTATGAAGTAATTTTATTACCATTGTATTTATGATTTATTATGTTGTCAATGATTAAGCGGGGAACGCTGTCAAGCGTAATCACATTTCGTTATAAACTCAATTAGTTTTGCATGATTGGCTTTCATTTGCCCACCATTCCTGTTCTTCCACTTCACGGGCCTTTTGTATCTCATCCGTTGTCAGATTTTCATTGTGGTAGGCATTATATAGATTCTCCCAGCCGTTCTTACGATATTTTGGTAGCACAATCCATTCGCCGGCATCATTAAACAGGCAGAAGTTTACAGGAGTATCGGGTATGACTTCATCTGCCCAAGAGCAGCTCTTTATCAGCCCATTTGCAGATCTCCAGTTGCCCCTATATTCAGCCAAGTTCAATCTCAGTTCTGCCATTTCATTCCGTCCTTTCTCTATTTGCTGTCCGTTCATCCGATATCCTTGCTTGAAAAAACCGGAAAATGCACCGCTATATCGTTTGTCTCCGTATTCTGCAAACGAATAATGCCCGTATATGAAACCGTCCACTTCCATACATTCACTTTTCATCATTTGAGAGCAAGAAGAAATGCTATCTATATAAATATTTCCTTTAAACAGACAGATTAAAGTCAATCGGGTACGACTGGCACCTTTTATCTCATATTCTTTATTATCCATTTTCCGAACTTCGGTAAAATGAATGTCAATTCGGCTACAGTCTTCTCCTAATATGCCAATCATGCTCAAATTGTCAAATAAGCCTGAAAGATCTTGTCGCAAAATATCCGCTTTGGGATTTTGTGAATAGGCTACTCCACAAATCCAAAAGAGTAAAAAATATTAATATGGTATATTGTCTGTTTCATATATCTATCACTTTCAACTCAAAAACAGCACTTTTTTATCTTAAAGATAAAAACATAGCCTATATAGAATTTCAAATCTTTCCTATTTACTGATTTTATTGTATTCACCGTCCAAAGACAGTTGAATAGAATCAATTATTAGACTTTACAATCGGAAAAGACATGATACTATCTTTTGCATTAAGTAATGAATGACAGTGTCCAATAAAAACATTTTTACTTTCATCTACCTGAAAAGAATATATCTCATATCTCTTGTGTGGAGTAACATCACCACCATCAAAACTACCAATATATTTCTCTATTATTCCTTGTTTCTTATATACTCTCTTTTCATTATAATCATCAAATAGTGATGCCGTTACATAATGACGGATTATATACTGCTTATCTTCAGCTATCTTTTCGGAATTGCTTGAACAGTCAATGAATATTACCAACAACATGAACAACCCTTTAGGAACTAACAGACTCATAATTATACTGAGCAAATAGATATTTCTATATATCCGTATGCCGTATTTGACTCCTTTAGGTACTTTATCAGGTATGCGTATAAAAAATGAGAATATCAAGGACAAGACGAACAGATACCCGATAATATATCCGATATTCCACCGTATTTGATCCGTTTCCGGAACAGAGCATAGTATTGTCAGCCCCAGTATTCCACATAAAGCATGAATACCAAGAATGGTATAAAAGAACTTGGATTTCGTTATATTCCGATGCATATTGTTTATAATGGTTAGAATGGAGTATCATCAGATGCTATCTTTCGTAGTTACTGATATTTTTCCTTAATGTCTTATGGATAAAGTTATCCAAGTCTTTGGAGTTATAGAACTTCCATGATGAATATGCAATCATATTACCTTCCGGATTTTGTGATATGCTCCAATAATTCATACATTCTTTATCCACATATTCCTTAATTCTGATAATTTCTTCCAGCGATAAACTGCTTAACTGAACAAAATATTCGCCGGAATAATCTTTGTTGATAAATGATGTACTATCAACAAACTTGTTCATGTGTGCGATACAAGCATAAAGGGCATATCCTTTTGCGTCTTCAAACCGTTCTCTATATGCAACCTTTTGCGTTGTACAACTTGCAGTTGCACAAATCACACACATCATTGTTATCATTTGTAGATGTTTCATATCTATGACTTTAGTCATTATCGGTAATATTATTTGTAAAAACACTTGTTTGGTATCTTCTATTTTGATAACTGACACCTGACAAGTGTGTTTCCTCATCTCTAATAGCTGCACCCTACGAATCATCCAGTGTATCAAGCGGATTGGGTATGCTTGACTTGAGGGTACTCGTTGCATGAAGATAAATATTCGTCATCTTTATATTGTTGTATCCCAGCAATTCTTACCCATGATGCGTACCAGTATCCGTTCAATGACAACATCTTGTGAGGTGAGATTCAGTAGTTTCAGATAGTCTTCCGGCAACATGTATGTCTGTTGTGAATTGGGATGCTGCATGTACGCCCGACCGTAATCTATGCAAGCGTAAGGAGAAGAGCGGTCGTAGAAATCCGGCAGTTTAAAGGCGGTAACTGTTATGCAGGCGGAAGCGTTGTCCGCCGTTTGTATGCCGCTCTCCCGGGAAAGCAGTAGGGCAATTGCCGGATTATCTGCATACTTTATCCGTATGTAGTGTTCACCGTTCCCTTTTTCTCTGTACAGGACGATGCTTGACCGTTGCTTCTGTACCTTGTCCATATCTTTGGCGGTTGCTTTATGCCTCAAAGATAAAGCAAAGTATTGAAATCTGAACGGCTGTTCAGAAAATATTTTTATCGAAATATTTTAAATATTGCTAAAAGAAGTCAGGCTTTCAGGAGCGAGTATAGACAATCTAATTTCTCCTTCAATTCGTCTACATCCAGACCATTCAGGAACGATTGCTCGTAGGACATGCCCAGGAATATTTGACGGAACAACGAGGCGGTCTTTTTCACATCCGTATCTTGCTTTATTTCACCGCTCTCCTTTGCCTTCTGTATGACCGCCTTCCATAGTTCGTGTTCCTTGCGGAATATTTCTTCCATTTTCTCACGAGCTCCGGGATAATACATCCTCACTTGGGAAAGGAAATGGAAATAATAGAAGTTGGGACAGCATTCATTGTCATCCGCACAGCATTGCACCTGTTTGATGATATGGCTCATGACTGCACTCACTCCTGCCACATACTGTTCTATAAATTCAGCCAGTGTTTCCATCGGCCCGGCAAACTTGTTGGCCGGTGTCTGCATCTGTATGACATACTTGTCTGCTACCGCCATAAACAAGTCGAGTTTATGAGGAAAATAATATACTACCCCCGTCTTTACCACCCCGCAGGCTTTCGCCAGCATGCTGATACTCGCTTTCTCGTAGTTCATTCTCAAAAACACCTTGAATGCCTTGTCTATCACTTCTTCCCGGTTGGTAATCATATCGGATTATCCTCTTTTATGTTTCTTTTTGCGAAGGTATGCTTTTTATTTTGAAGTTTACTGGTTTACATCAAAGCCGTCAAATCGCAGTATATACAAAGAAAAAAGCAGCTATCTTTTTAGATAACTGCTTGATTTTTAAGTGATCCGCTTGGGTTATGAACCAAACGTTATTTCTTCCTCAATATCAGTACTTTCAGAAATTTTGGCTTTGCATCCGTCACGCTTTAGTCCTTAAAAACTGTCTGCTGTTGTCCGGTGTCTGTCTGCCAACATCTTGGGTTCAAATGTACGCATTATTTTTGAATTATGCAAGTGGTTGATTATGAATATATATAGTTCAAGTGCAAGGTGCAAGTGCGTATATATATATACGCACTTGCACCTTGCACTGAAAAAAAATATGATGAAATTTGCTATCTCGAATATTGTTCGTATATTTGCGAACGATATTCGAGATATGGAAGAAAAGAAAGATTATACTGTTACGCAGGAACAGTTGGCAAGATTTGCCAAAGCATTGGGACATCCTGCCCGAATTGCTATTATGCACTTTTTGGCAAAGCAGAAAACGTGTTATTTTGGGGATATTCACGAAGAACTTCCCATTGCCAAAGCAACCGTATCACAGCACTTGAAAGAGTTGAAAGATGCAGGACTTATACAAGGAGAGGTTGAAACGCCTAAAGTGAAATACTGTATCAACCGAGAGAATTGGCAATTGGCTCGTGAACTCTTTAGGGAGTTTTTCGGGCAATGTATCTGTAAATCGGGGGAGTGTTGCTGATAGTCCCCTTTTTTAATATTTATGTTCGTTGTTTTGCGAATTACGTTTAATATAGTAAATTTTTAAATTATGGAGATTAAAGTATTAGGAACAGGTTGTGCAGGTTGTAAGGCTCTGTATGCAACGGTTGAACAAGTAGTAAAAGAATTAGCTTTGGAAGCGGTAATAACCAAAGAAGAAGATTTGATGAAGATTATGGAATACAATGTAATGACACTTCCTGCTCTCGTTGTTGACGGTAAGGTTGTGGCAAAGGGTAAACTTTCTGCCAAAGAAGTAAAAGATGTATTAACCAAGTAAATCAGATTATGATGAAACGCTTTTTATTCCTTACCATTGCTTGTTTGTTTTCTATTTGGGGAATGGCTCAGATTACCGCAGATACCTATGTGGAAGTTCTTTATTTTCATGGGAAACAACGTTGTGTAACTTGCAAAGCCATTGAGAAATATACGAAAGAAGTGGTCAATGCAGATTTGGCAGAGTTGGTTAAAAATGGTAAACTACGTTTCAAAGAAGTAGATATTTCAACTCCCGAAGGCGAGAAGCTGGCAGAGAAATATCGTGTAAGTTGGTCATCTCTTTATGTTAATAAATGGAAGAACGGTAAAGAAGAACGTAACGACATGACACGCTTTGGTTTTCAGAATGCCCGAAACAATACATCGGCTTTCAAGAAAGAATTAAAACAGAAAATCAATCAGTTGCTAAAATAAATACAGTTTTATGGAATACTTGCAAACATGGTTGGATAATAGTGAGATACCTATTATTACCGCTTTTCTGCTCGGTCTGTTGACTGCTGTAAGTCCTTGCCCATTGGCTACCAACATTACCGCTATTGGATTTATCAGTAAGGATATAAATAACCGTAACCGGATATTTACAAATGGTGTTCTATATACTTTAGGGCGTGTATTGGCTTATTCTGCATTAGGCGCAATACTTATCGCAATACTCCGAAAGGGTGCAGATATGTTTGCCATACAAAAAGGTATCAGTGAATGGGGGGAACTGCTGCTTGCTCCTGCTTTGATGTTGATAGGGCTGTTTATGCTATTCGGAGATAAATTGCAATTACCTAAGTTCGGATTTTCCGCTACTGAAAAGACTGAAAAACTAAAAGGCTCATGGGGCAGTTTGTTGCTGGGGATATTGTTTGCCATGGCGTTTTGTCCGACCAGTGGGCTATTTTATTTTGGCATGCTTATTCCCATGGCAGCTATGGAAAGTGAGGGGTATTTGCTACCTGTCATTTTTGCATTGGCAACAGGGCTTCCAGTTATGCTTGTTGCTTGGATTTTGGCATACAGTGTAGCAGGGATAGGAAAGTTTTATAACCGTGTGCAGACTTTCCAGAAGTGGTTTAATAACATGGTAGCTATACTGTTTGTCTTGGTTGGCATTTATTATGGATTGATAAATTTGGGTATAATATGAAAATTTTAATTTTATGTACAGGAAATAGCTGTCGCAGCCAAATGGCGCATGGTTTCCTGCAATCGTTTGATAAGAATATACAAGTGTATTCCGCTGGTACGCATCCGGCTGAGAAAGTTAATCCTTTGGCTGTTAAGACAATGGCAGAAGTTGGCATTGATATAAGTAAGCATATTCCTACCAATGTAACTGCTTATTTAAGTGATACATGGGATTATGTGATAACAGTATGTGGTAGTGCTAACGAAACGTGTCCGGCTTTTGAGGGCAATGTAGGGAAACGGTTGCATATTGGTTTTGATGACCCCTCGGAAGTAATAGGGACAACGGACTTCATCAGAAGCGAATTTGAAAGAGTGCGTAATGAAATCAAGAATGAATTTGCCAAGTTCTACATTACAGAGATAAAAAAACAAGAACTGCCTAAATGTGCTTGTAACCGCTAATTTTTTAGGTAATATGTTCGTATTATTACAAACAATAATAGGATTATGATACAAAGGTTTGCAGATTGGCTGGTGTATGACATCTTCGGTTTGGATGCTTCAACAGCTTTAGGAGAAGCTATAAACTTCTTCTTTTACGATACGATAAAGATTCTGATATTATTATTTTTTATCAGCGTGATAATGGGAATTATAAATGCCTATTTCCCGATAGAACGTTTACGTAATTATTTGACTTCTCGTAAACTATATGGATTGCAATATTTCTTTGCAGCCTTATTTGGTGCTATTACCCCGTTCTGTTCCTGTTCTTCCATACCGCTGTTTATCGGGTTTGTGAAAGGGGGGATTCCTTTAGGGGTAACATTCGCCTATTTGATAACCTCGCCTTTGGTGAATGAGGTTGCTGTTGCCATGTTTATCGGCACTTTTGGGTTGCGTATTACTTCTATTTATGTGATTAGCGGTATTCTGTTAGGTATGGTAGGTGGATTTATTTTGGGCAAGATGAAATTGGAGCCTTATTTGAGTGATTGGGTAAAACAAATTCAGCAAAACTCAACTTCCGACTCCGGAACATGGGAAAAAGAGCATACTCCGTTCTTTAGACGATTGCCGATTATCATGCAAGAAGCATGGGGCATTGTCAAAGGTGTACTTCTGTATATCCTTATCGGCATCGGTATCGGTGCATTTATGCACGGCTATGTACCGGAAGGATTTTTTGAGCAGTATATGTCTAAGGATAATTGGTTTGCAGTTCCTTTATCAGTAGTGTTGGCAGTTCCAATGTATGCCAATGCTGCCGGAATAGTACCGGTAATTGAAGTTTTTGTAGCTAAGGGTATCCCCATAGGAACTGCGCTTGCTTTTATGATGGCAGTTGTTGGGCTGTCATTGCCCGAAGCTACGCTGTTGAAAAAAGTAATGACTTGGCGGCTGATAGGGATATTCTTTGGATTGATAACCTTATTTATTATTGTATTAGGTTATCTTTATAACATTGTGTTATAGCGCAATATGTTGTGAGTATGGAATATGCAGCAATTAAAAGCTACGTTAGTAAATTACTCTTTCAGATACAGACCGAAATAAATATTTCTAATTCTGACGAATGTATAGGGATTGATAGGGCGTTACACATGATGCGTTTTATTAGACCTTTGTGTGATGAACTTAGGAAGCATACAGTAAATTATCAGTTTAGGGACGAGGCGGAAGAAATCTATTTCTTTAAAGAACTAAAGCCAGAAGTATTAAGTAAATATATGTACTACAACAAAATTTATGTTATAGAAAGCAAATTCCCAACAGGTAGTGATGTTGCACAAAAAGAATATCTGTACAATGAACTAAATAGTTTAACATTCTATTTCAGTAGGAATTTGGACTTTTACCAGTATTACCGTTCTAAATCTACTTATTTGGATAGATACTATTTTACCCGAAATCAAAATGATTTACGAATATGTACAGACAGTTCCCATATTGATAAAGACCCTCTATATTCAACCGGATATGATTTTAAAGTGGCTAAAATTATTACTAACGAACTGTTGAAAATCTATTTGACTAACAGATTGCAAGAATTGGAGCGTATTGTACAGCGCAAAGCGGATAACGGACAGGTTGTAGAAACTATTTTGCGTTGGACTGGCTCTAAAAGGGCGTTGGTAGAACTAATTTATGCTTTAGAAGCAAATGGGGATTTTAATAAAGGAACGGCTACTTTAAAAGAGATTGCAGGATATTTTGAAAATGTGTTCAGTATAGATATTGGTGATTTATATCATTCTTATTTGGAAATGCGAAGCCGTAAAATAAATAGAACTCGGTATTTGGAGACATTGCAAAAAAGTCTGCTCCGAAGAATGGATGAAAACGATACATGATGCGAGTTTTATTTTCTTTTCGCAAGTAATTATATTCTTGATAATAAATAAACCATTCAGTATTTCAATCAATATTGAATGGTTTATTGTTTTCAATCAATCCAGTTTTCTTGAAATCTTGCTTTCAATCAATCAGGCTATCAATATTTCAATAAAACAAGATTGCAGAATTACAAAAATAAACTCATCGGTCGGGGAACGCCCAGCGGCAAGGGGCGGGACCACCCGTCCCGACGAGCGAAAAAATCTTTAGTTAGGAAATGTCTTTCTTTCATTGGCAACACGACTTTGGAGTGAATTTGCCCAAGGTGTTTTGCGGCACGGAAAACAGATTTGTGTGCCACAAATCACACCTTGCTGTTATCTGACGATAACACGATTTCAACGGCTGGCAGTACGATTTGGAACGTCCAGTTTTTGAGCCAACATTTCCATGTCGCCACTTACTTTCAAATCGGTAATCCTCGCATAAATTTGAGTAGTTCTGATGTTGGTATGACCTAAAATCTTAGATACAGTTTCAATGGGAACACCGTTTGCGAGCAGCACCGAAGTGGCGCACGAATGCCGGGCTACATGGTAGGTCAAGGTCTTTTCAATCCCGCAAATGGCTGCGATTTCTTTTAGGTAATCATTCATTTTCTGATTGCTGATAACTGGTAAAATCTTACCGTTTGGCAATTTGTCTTTATACTTTTCCAATATGGCTTTTGGTATATCCAGCAATTGAACGGTAGATGTAACATTTGTTTTGTGTCTTTTCCGTATAATCCACAAATTACCGTCAAATCCGGTGCGAATGTCCTCCTGCTTTAACTCGCATACATCAATGTAGGAAAGTGCCGTGTAACAACTGAAAATGAACAAATCACGTACCTGCTCCAACCGTTTAGAGCTAAACTCGTGGTTGTAAATGGTGGTAATTTCTTCCATAGTCAGGTAATCCCTATCGGTACGTTCAAACCTTACCCGATAACTCCCAAAAGGGTCGGCAGTCACTAAACCCGTATTCTTGGCAAAGTTTACTACCGTGCGAAAACGTTGTACGAACTTCATAGCCGTATTATGGCTGCATCCATAGTTATTCTTGATATACAACAGGAAATCTTCAATGAATACCACATTTATATCTTTAATGAGCATATCGGAAACGGAGTATTTAAACTTCATAAACTCCATAAGCCGTTTCTTCGTCAGTTCATAACGTGAGTAGGTTTTGTCTGTGGTATTCATTTTAACCTTTTGCAAATACTGTTCGTTGTGCTGTTTGAAGAACTCTATCAAAGTCCGTTCCCTTGCTATCTTGCCTAAAAAAGCGTTCTTTACCAGTTCTGCGGTTACATATCCGTCTTGCGCCATTAACGCATGGTAATGTTGATGAACTGTACTACGAATACTTTCCAGCATGGAATTGATGTGTACGGCTTCTGCGGTTCTGCCGGAAGCCTTGCCTAATTCCACGCTCCAGTGAGCCGGATTTATTTCCAGTTTGGTGTTGAACTGGGCTACAACTTGGTCGATAGTGATACGTGCGATAATCGGTGCGTTACCATTTTTCTTTACTGCATTTCGTTTGACGAAATAGAGTAGCTTAAAAGTACTTCTCATAATCTCTTTTTTTTAGTTACAAACTTAAATTGATAAACTGAAAATGAGATATTTGCAGTACGGACAAATCAAGACAACAAACCGCCAATTTAGGACATTCCGTGACCTAAAATCTTAGAGGGTGGACAGGTCACGAATTGGTCACGAAAGTGTGTCTTTTTGTGACCTTTTCGTGTCTTAGGTCACAGACATTATACAAAGAAAAACTCCTACAATATCAAGGTATTGTAGGAGTTGTACATTTACTGTCCATTTCTGTCCAGCGTTTCTGTGATCCGCCTGGGATTCTTCTAAGAGAGCTACCAAGCTGATATTTAGAACTTTATATTTTCTGCTTCAAGCATATCCCATGAATTATCCCACTGATTTGCTACGTGCTTTTGCGGTAGTTTGCTCATGGAGAATACTAAGGGCAAAGATAGTTATTTCATTTTATTATCAAAATATCATAAAGATAAAAATTCTTTTCTGACTTCCTCATACATCTTTGCAGATAACAATTTAGTATTATCTAATATAATAATATTAGCATTTTCTTTAAATGATTCTAAGATAGGGTTATCCATTGCACATAATAATATTTGTACTTCTGATGAAACGTTTGTAGTCAAAAAGCTAACAATTTTCTCATAATTGAAATCAGACTGTTCTTGCTGTCTTGGGGTGTCAATAATTAATGGAGCTACTACTTCACTACCAAACTTTGTCACCATTGTAAAGATAGCCAAATAATAAGCTAAGATAGCTCTAGTTCCTTCTGCTGCACCTCCTTCTTTTATTATTTTACTATAATCGAGAGGGCTTTTTATTTCAGCGAAATTTATAGATTCAGCTCCAAATATCTCTACATATTTAGTCAGAATAGCAACAAATGAGTTGCTTATTTTTTCAGCATCTTCTTTAGTTATCAGTCCTTTTATTTCTTTTGTTAAATTTCTTACATCTTTATCTAATGATGTTTTTGTTATTATCATTTCTTCTTTATCGGATATAGCTAAATCTTTAATCGAATTACCTGCTATATTTTCAATAATATTATTAAGAGATACTTGACTATCATTAATCGTAATATACTTTGCGTTTATAGAAGTGATTTTATTTCTAACAGTAGTTAGTTTGTTGTTAATGTTACTTATCGTATTATTGACCTTATCTAAGCATTTTTCTATTTTTTCTAACTGATTTTTTGCTTGTTTTTTGTCTACAAGTATTGAACTTCTATATACTATAGAGTTTTCATGAATTGTACCACAAAGAGGGCACTCAATAGTATTATCTACATTTTCTACAGCAAATAAATAGTCTTTTTCAAGTTCATCAATAATTCTTTCTGAGATAGCTTTTTGCTGCTCTAAATAAGACTTCTCAGATTGGTTTTGAGTAAAGTTGTCTAAAAGTTTTTCTTGCTGAGTTTGCAGCTCTTTTAATTCAATTCTTATTTCATCGGTAAATTCTTTAAATTTATTTTCTTCTATTGTTGCGATTGTTAAATTAGGCACATATTTACTAACTATTTCAAGTGCAACATCTACCTTTTCAATATTCTCTTTTACATTTTTGGAGCGATTTTGTATTTCCATCTTTTTGTAAGAAAGTTCAAAATGTTTGGGAGATAGTAACCCTACATGGTATTTTATTATTGTTTGTTTCCAGTTTTCATATTGACCTAGTGATTCAAAATTATCCCAAGCTGTACTCCAGCTCTTTTTTTGATCTATATAAAATGGTAAGAAATAGTACGCTGGAGGAGGTGTTTCTAACATACCTGTAGCTCTATTAGGTAATAATGCTTTGAAACTTAGCAATTCAGCAAATTTCATAGCATATCCCCCAGTTATTTTATCAAATTGCATCCAAGCTTTGTCTTCCTCTCTCTTTATAGCTATTAGATTTTTATATCTTCTGACGAAAAAAATATTATCTTCTATGCTAAATTTTATAATTACCTTACAATCTTGACTAGCCCACTTTGAATCAAGAGCAGGTTCACAGCCTAAACCCCATAATAGCAATTTTACTATTGTTGTTTTTCCTACTGTGTTATCATTTGCTGTTATCAGATTCCTTCCTTCTCCGAAGTTGAATCGATTTGCCAGTTTGTTTGTATCTGACAATAGTAGCAGTTGTTTGAATTTTAAGCTTCGCATTTTTTTCTGTTCTTAAATTCCTTATTAATAGTTTGAAATTTTCTACGCTCATTTTAATCTAACATTACAAATTCACAAATAATAGCTCCTTTAATATCTGTATCATCAGGAAACTGGCTTTTTATGTCAGACCCAATGTTACTGATTACAAATTCTAATAGATTTTCAAAGCTCTCATCATCACTTATTGCATCCATCTTTCTATGTATTAAATTGATTATTTCTTTCTTTATATCAATTTGATTAGTGCTATTATTGCTAATTCGCAGCTGTCTATATCTGTTGAATGCCCTATGCAGCTTTGCTTTGTATATGGATTTAATTCCTAATTCATTACAAATATTATTAAAACCCATCTCTACTGTCGTTTCATCTTTTATTGATGTGAAATTAGCAATTGTATTTGACACAGTGATAGATGTCAAAGCCTTTTCCTTTAAGAAATCATTCCATTTTGAAAAGTCGTAAGTAACCTTTCCCTTCTTATGTAACTCATCTATTAAACTTCTGTAGATTTCTTCCGAATTGCATTGAGATGTAGGAAAAAGCAAGTTTACAAGTTTGCTAATCATCCCTATAATCTGCTCTTCATAATTATGCTCGTTCAGAGTTGGTATTATAAATTGAATGTTGGTGGGGAGAGAAGATATATTTAACTCTTTAATTATCGCTTCTTCAATTACTTTATAGTGATTTTCTGATAAATCGTCTAATTGAATCTTTTTTAGACAGACACCCTTATCTTTTAATTCAAGGTTAAATCCATTTAGAGCTACTAAGTTTGCATAAGAAATTTGGCTACCAATATCTTCTCGGGCTATACTAGAGACTAGCTTCCCAAGAACAGATGATCCTGCTACTTTCTTTTTCTTTTTTCTAATAGTCAGTTGGTGTGGAGTGTAAGCCACATTAGTTGTTTTGACTTGGTTAAAATCAAATTTTGCACAATTGACATCTAACGAATCTGCAATTATTACATCTTCGTGATATTCTATAAAGACAGCATATTCTTTCCGTTCTTTATGCCTTGAAAGCACCTCATACAATGCCCAGTGATATTGATAATCATACTTATCGAATGTCCATCCACCGGCTTTGTCTTTTTGGGGTGCAAACAATGGGTTTTTATTTTTATTATTCATGTGATATTAATATTTGAATATGCAACTTAACATATTGAAAAACAAATATATTACTTTTTTCTTTTTGCAACATGTTTTTTCTTCTATTTTTCAGTTGAATCTTAATATTCAACTATCTGCAAGTGTTATAAAGATCTTTTTCTTCTCTTCTTTTTCTTTTTAGGCAAGTCATTCTTAATTTCGGGTGAGGATTCTACTCCTAAAGACACAGAAGAAATTAATGAGATAGCTGTTTGAGTATGATTCTCGTTAGAAAGTAAATTAATAGAAGTGTTACATGTCTGCTTTGTCGTAATATTATCATCATTGTTGAAAAATAGACAACTTGCTTTCTTGTTTTCAAGATTGATAGGAAATAAGTTTTCTTGGTTGCTATCTTGATTGATTGCTGTTTTTCTTTCACTGGATTGAATTTCTTGCTTCTGTAGTTCAAACAGTTCGGATATAGTGCCGTTTTTTATTGTGTTGTAGTACTGAAATGTTTCTGCTTGCTGGCGATTGTAACCGAATAGTATATCAAAGTTCCGTTCTGCTTGTAGGAACAGGTTCACACGGTCGAAGCCACCTTTTATTACTCCGTTCTTGGTGTTCTTATGATTGGTAAGCGGAGATAGCTTTTTCTTACCCGTTTGGTCTTTCCGACTGACAATCAAATGACAGTGCATATTCAGTTCGTTGTTGGAACGGTTGCGATCAAAATGAATCTTCCCATAAAACATTATATCCGAAGCAGATAGTTCTTTTTTGAAATTTTTGGCATATTCAGGAATGAATACTTTTCGTATATATCGTTTCATGGCTTCGGCTTGCTCTTGTTCAGTGTTTCCCATTGCCCGAAGTTCTTTTTCCGAGGGGCTGATATGAATGGCATAAAACTTAGCATCTGTTTTTAGGAGTTGCCCTATATTACTATCTATATCCTTTATAACCTTTGACTTATAAATATTATCATCTGTCAGATTGAAAAATCCTTCGGTATAGATACCCTTTTCCATACGTTCTAAATCTTCATGCTCCATGTAATTAACTAACTGTCGGCTACTACCAGCATTATTATATATACCATTAGATGGTGGGGCAAAGTCTATGTGCATAATCCTATGTATTTATCAGATTGCTGATTTCAACTTTCAAGTTCTCTTTTCTTTTGCTATCCATCACGCCACAAGCGGAAAGTTCCGAATAGAGTTGTATCAGGTGAAGTAGCTTTTTATAATCCCGTTGGTGTATCTGATAAAGTGCATTAATCTGTTTGGACTGGTTATTTATCACGTCGGCATGATTACAGAACTGTTCACTTAGCTTTTTAAGCACGGCTGTTTGTCTCTCATGACTGGCTTCCAGTTGAGAGAGAATAAGAGTTTCCAAAGCTTTGCCGATAACATCGAAGCGCAAAGCGATAGAATTTGTTGCCCGTATCATGGGATTCAGTTGTTCTTCCTCGTAATGACGAATGAAACGTATAATATCATCCTGCCTCTTATTTATTTTCGCCAGTTCTGATTTTACAGATTCAGGGGCTTCGGATGGATTGATATGCGCCTTATCTATATACCCGAACGCTAACTTTACAACTTCACTCTTTTTCAGTGAATAGCGTTTGCATATTTTTTCTACTAAAGCTGCCGTTTCCTTGTCTATGGAAATGGTGGTAAATATCGTTTTTCGACTGCTGTTTGGCATGGTAATTACCTTTTTATAGAAATATGAATAGATAAATACCTGATAATAAGTATTGAAAAGGAAATACTTATTACAGGTGTCATTACAGCGTGTTCTTGTAACACGCTAAAGCCGAAGGCTTTGCCCCGCAGGGCAAGAGGGAGAACAGGACAAAGTCCAGTTCCCTCTTGCTCGATTTAGTGAAATGGGCTGAACCGATAGGTGAAGCGGTTTCTACTAAATCGGGGTGGTTACACAAAGTGATAGCTTAAACACAAGCTTCTTTCCTCTGCTGCATTTTGCTGTCAGAGTTTGTTTTCTAATTGATTGGCTTTTTCAAACTGTTTATAAGTTTGATAATCGGCTCGTTCACGTACAAAAGCTCTAATATCGCTAGCCCGATAGTAGGTTTTATGCCCAATAGTAAAGTAGGGGAGCTTACCTTTTAGTCGATAGCGTTGTAAAGTTCTGAAAGACACTTTTAACAGAAATGCTAAATCCTGATTATCAAGTAATCGTTCATTTTCTTCTAATACCTGATCGGTATTGATAAGGGATTTTAAGTCTTGTCCTATCTCAGTGAGTTTCTTAGATAGCTTCTCCATCCATTTATTGAAGTTTTCGTTGTCTATATACATTTTGCATCATTTTTTAGTTTAACATTATTGTTCTCAATCGATTGATGAAGCAAAATTCAGTAAAACAATGTAGGAGAAAAAGAGGAGTAGTTACCTACTCCCCGAAAAGATATTTGCAAATATCTGAGAATAAACAGTTTGCACAAATATCTTTTTTGATCTTTATCGGCTCTTACGTTTTCGATCCTCTTTAATGATAGCATTTCGTAAGGCATCCAATGTTTTGGTAAGGTTGTACGGCTTGCGGGTAAATACTTCACCTACCTTATCGTAAATACTTCCGAATTTTAGATTGAAAAGCTGCTCAAAGCCACGAGCTAAACGAACTTCTGGGACAGGTTTTCCATCTTCGCCAACGATTTGCCCCTGTAGAAACAGAGCTAATACGATTTCTGCAATGCCAATAATCCCCAAGTCTTTTGACTTAGGGATTACATATAGGTCGGACTTGAACGCTGTAGGAATAGATAACTTAAATTGTTCTGGATGGTTAATTTTTAAGTTGATTAATTGTAGCTCGGCATCAATTGTCGATAACGCTTTGTGGGCATAGAGAATTTTAAGCGCATTTTTCCCCCTGCCCACATTGATATAACTCTTTTAGGGGTGCTATCTCAATACGGGTGAGATTTAGCATCCGAAAGATATAGGAATAATCTTCTGAATTGCTAATAGCGACTATGTGCTTGACAAATTCTCCATAGGCATCTTGCATTTCTGTGTCAGTTACTTTTTGTGAGGAATCAGTTAATAAGATGATAATCCTCGTTTTTGATAAATCATTCATAGGCATGAAGTGTTTAATAATTAATGAGTATTAATAATCAGACTAAAGTCTGTTACATGTTGCTGAATGATTTCTGTATGTCTTTAAAAGATGAATCCAATCTTTATTGAAATAGCATTATGGATTAGCTTCTCTGCAAACTCGGCTGTAAACAATGATTGCTTTTGCGTTTTTAGCTGTTCAAGTTTCTGGGATTCATATCCTAAAGCCAAGAATAACTTCTTACTTTCACAGATTGAATATTCTATCCCGACAGACGGATTCAAATAAAAACCTCCATTAGCATTTTTATCCGGTGCAAAGCTATATCCAACACCACATTCTATATAAGGAGTGAATTTTCTAGGCTTTGTGATTAAAAATTTTGCATCGGCAAATAGCGGAATCAGAGCTTTTTCATAAATTGATAATCCTGTACCAATGCCGACCGAGAACCGTTTGTTGATTGCATAATAGCCTAGAGCTTGCCACGTAAACGGAGTGGCTGACGGCTCGTTCATGTCAATTCCTGTCCCTACACTTGTGGCAAAAGTGAAGCGTTCTGTCTGTTGTGCTGTTGCCATTACAACAGTGCAACTTACTATAATAAGCAGAATAATCTTTTTCATTGGATAATTACAGTTATACGTTTTACGATATGTAAAGCAGTTGTCAGCCCCGATGTATTTTTATTGACTTCTCCGGAACTACCGTCAGGGCTGCTATGCCCCATCAGATTTGCTTCAAATGATTTTTCACCTGACGATAAATCTACATTGGCAGCGTATACGATTGCAGGTTGTCCGCTTCCTTCTTTACCTCCTGAATAGTTGGCTTCTCCATCTTTGGCTGATTTAGGGAAGGCTTCATTGAAATCAGTGGAATGATTTATTTCTATTTTTACTACGAACTTCTTTAATGCTGTTGCCGGATTTAGTTTAATATCAAAGCTTTCGTGTGGGGTCGCTCCTGATATGCCATCTATTAATGGCTCTTTCTTTGTAGGCAAATAAAGTCCATCATCGTATTTAACTCCACGTGAATAGCACCAATGAGGTAGAGCTTCTTTTCGTCGGTTTCCTCCCGATGCTTGCCAAGATTGAGTGGCGATCTTATGAGTTACATAGACCGTTGAAAGATAATTCCCTTGTGTATCTTCCAACCAGACAGCAATTTGAGGTGGGTTCTTTTTGTTGATACCTAAGAACAAAGGAAAGTCATGCAGCCATTGTTCACCCTGTTCAATGCATACTTTCACGTCTCCTTTCTCATACTCAATCAATTCCTGTTGGCAGGAACAAAGGCTGACAAGCCATAAATAAATCAATGTCAATCCCATTTTATTCATATTAGTTTTATTAAATTGTTATTTTATTATTGTTACTAATCGGGAACATGGTAATCAAAAAAATATTAGACTAGTAATGTTTCAATCTTTTTACGGGGAGAATAAGGGATTTGCTTTGCATAACCAATTCTCATTATTAATGTTGGGTGTTCCTTATTGACAGGTAATTTCTCTCGTAAGTCAAAAGCTAATGCCGCAACTTCGCACGGCTGATTCAAAAAAGCATAAGAAATCCCGATCTCAGTTACTTTTAACAGAAAGCGTTGGAGTGTTCGCCCCAAGTTAATCCACTCTTCGATTGTATCTTGTTTTGTGGTGCATACAACAAAATGCGAGGAAGAATCTATTTTCTTTCTATCCGATTTGTTTTGCGCATTAGGTTTTAAGAATAAGCTAACTATGGGACGTGCTAATATTCTAGGAAGTGGTGGATTCCCGAAAACCAAATAACTTAGCCCGTTATGTGTAGCTTCAACTTGTTTTTTATTAAACCTCATCCACGAAAGCAATTCATTCTTGAAAGCAATATCAGCCATTTGAATTTCATTCCCTTTCATTATGTATTGGGTTATTGTATTTGCAAATGGCGTATTTATTTCAGTAAAGTAGAATTGAATACCATTTTCTTTTGGAATGGATTGAAGTTGTTGTAGAATTCCATCTGATATTTTATTGCCATTATAGATATTGCGGTTTGTCTGTCGTTTCTCAATTTGATGAAATAGGGAATCTTCAATTGTGAGATCATTTTTCGTTAATTCAAGAATAATCGCTTTTATACTGCATTCTATTATATGAGTAGTGTAACCAAAATAACTGGCAGCGATGCATAAGTTTTCAATAGCACAACCTAAGCTAATAAATAACTCACGATTGTTTCTATCAACGACAGGTAACGCTACCTCTAAGTTGGGGAGAACCGTAATAGTACCGTCCGTAATGTGAAACTTCCAAGGCTGTGTGTTATGTCCCGAAGGAGCTTTGGAAGCATAACTGGCTATTTGTATGAAATCAGTTTTCATCTTGAAATACCTTATTTATTAGAATTTCAATTCCTTGGTTTATCTGTTCCCATCCTGAATCCTCATTCAGAGGAATGCCATTGTAAACCGGACAAAAATCTTCCAGCATCACCAGATAAGTAATTGATGCTGTCAGCATAGAGGCTATTGCTGCAATTTCCTTTTGGGGATGTCCTGTTAGTTCGCTTACTTTCTTTACAAGGTCTATTCCTACTTTTTCCCGTTGCTCTCTTAGCTTTACAATCATATCATTATTGCAAGATAATTCCCAGCGATAAAGCCTTTTCAAAGTAGGATTATTCCTTAATTGATCAATCTGTCCTTGAAACATACTTTTCACGAATGCAGGTAGTTTTTCACGGCTGGGATATTCAAGTGGAAAATTGATCCAAAAATCATGTTGCCGTATGTAAGCAGTCATAAGTCCCTCTACCGAACCAAAATAGCGGTATATCAATATCTTTGAAACACCTGATTGGGTAGCTATAGCGTTAATGCCGATTTTCTCGAAGCCATCTTCGGCAATCATTTTACCGATAGCATCTAGCAACCGCTTTTCGGTAGCTTCCCGATCTCTTTCTCCTGTTATGCTTTTTCCTTTCATTTTACGCGTTGTTACTATTTGGGAACAAATATATGTTACTTATCGGAAACATGCAAATAATCTGCTTGCTAAATTGCGATGGTAGAAAGTTTTTTGCCATCAAGCCAATGCAGAACTTACTATGCCATCCTTAGACAGTTTTGAAAACGGTTCTTAATTCTTCCTTTATTTGCCGATGAAAATAGAATCACACGTTTTATAAACCATTAAAAATTAAATGCATGGAAGTAGTAACCATCGAAAAAGGAACATTCTCGTATGTTTGCGAGAGGTTTACGGAGTTTGCCAAACGGATAGAAAGTTTGTGCAGCACTCCTACCCAGAAAGTAGAAAACTGGCTGGATAGTCAGGAAGTGTGCCTGTTGTTAGGCGTTAGTAAGCGAACTTTGCAGTATTACAGAAGTAGCGGAAGATTGGCTTATTCTCAAATTGGTAGTAAGATTTATTATAAGACTTCCGATATTGAAAGAATTATTGCAGACAGTGAAACGCAAAATCAATCTCCCAAACACCCCACGTCTTATGAAAAGAATTAAAAAAGATTATCCGTTTTTCAACCTGTTTTCCATTGTTGGCACATGGGAAAGCATTAATCTGAATCCTACGGTTATCATCTATCGGAGCGACAAAGAGTACCTTCTTTCTATTATATATGTATCGGAAACAACCAAACAGGCTTCACCTGCTACTTATGAGATACAGCAAGATGGTAGCCAGTATTTTATTGCCCCTGCATCCAAACGGCTCTATGTAGATTATGATTCGGCAAAAGACGTACTTAACATTTCATCTTTGGGTCACTATCTGCGTAACTAACCAGCTATCTAGCCATCTTGAAAACAATCTTTCAATCATGGAACTAATAAATAAAGATACCCCACAAGTCAAAGAATTTATTTCTTCGCTTGATTCGATGCTGAACGGCATTGAATCCATTGTAAATCATTACAAGCCCCACCTGAATGGAGAACGCTTTCTTTCCAACCTGAAGTTTCCAAGAAACTGAATGTCAGTTTGCGAACCCTGCAAGAATGGCGAGATATAGGTCTAATCCCCTTTATCCAGATAAAAGGTAAAATCATCTACCGTCAGAGTGATATTGATAAACTGCTCCAAAAGCACTACTTTGAAAGTTGGAAAGAGTAACCTGCCAAGCCCAAAACATTGTTTTTCGGAATTTAATTTGAATCATTGACTTTCCCAGTGGAGCCACAAAGATAGCTAATTTTAAAACTTACCAACCAGATATTTCCGCTGAGCCCTTTCTTCCTGTTCAGACTGGCAAAAATTTATGCATAAGCTATGAATCCCTCAGATTGTTACGTTGACCCGAAGTTTACTGGTTTACATCTTGGTTTACATCAAAGCCGTCAAATCGCAGTATATACAAAGAAAAAAGCAGCTATCTTTTTAGATAACTGCTTGATTT